>Ga0181539_1002144_pt1 | contig 20295 bp, 13 predicted proteins | sample PEATcosm2014_Bin_46_FD_119767 | JGI IMG/M metagenome (GOLD analysis project Ga0181539, IMG submission 119767) | Peatland microbial communities from MTU Mesocosm Facility, Houghton, MI, USA - PEATcosm2014_Bin23_60_metaG | ecosystem: Environmental > Terrestrial > Soil > Wetlands > Peat | place... | reverse complement strand
TTGTTTTCGATGGGGATGAGGGCGCGTTTGGCGCCGTTGTCCATTGCCACGCGGAGGGGCTCGGCCAGGGAGCGGACGGCCTTGATGTTCCCCTGCACGGTCATGTCGCCCAGGACCAGCAGACCGGCCGCGACGGACATCCTGCGCAGGGCCGAGCAGCACGCGACGAACACTGCCGTCCCGATTTCGGCCTCGACGCGGTTGCCGAGCAGGTCGATTACCTGCAAGTGGAAGTCCGAGATGTCGACGTCCTGGGCCAGGCCCAACTCGCTCTTCCGGGAACCCAGCACGGCGAAGGCACGAGTGGCGGACTCCTTCATCTGGCCAGTCAGGCCACCGGCCATCTTCAACTTGCCAGTGCCGGTCGAGATGGGCACCTCGACCCGATACAGGCCAATGACACTGTCGTCAGACACGCCCGCGCTGTACACCGTGCCGGGGCCGGGCGGGTCAGGCGGGATCAGGTTGCGACCGCCCTGCTCGGGCACGCCCACAAAGTGCTCCTCGCCGGTATCTCGCGCGATGAAGCTGAACGAGGTCTGGTGGTACTCGAACGAGCCCAAGGACGCCGTAGCGTAGCTTCGATACATCAGCAGGCAAGAGAGCAACCCGCGTGATGTCGAAGCACGGCGGTTGAAACGGGCAGGTAGTAGATGCCGGCCGGCAGCTTTTGGCGACGCCTCCCGCGTCCCACCCACTACCTGTAGGGGTTAGTTGCGTGAAGAGGACACTCCGTTCATGGATTTCCGAATGTGACCATACGAGACAATACTTGACGTTAGGCGACGGAATGCGATAGTGTACACCCATCGGAGACGGACGAGACTGAGAGTTACATCGTGCAACCTGCGCAGACGAACAGTGCCATACCGATCCACATTGATGGGGTCGAGTACTTCACCGCCGCGGACATCCATCGGGAACTCGGCGTCGCGCGCCAGACACTTTGGCGCTGGAGGAAGGCCGGGAAGATCCCGCAAGGTCGCCGGTACCGCGACAAGCAGGTGGTCTTCACTCGGGAGGAGGTGGAGGACATCCGTGAATACTCAAACCGTCTAGCGCCTGCGGAGGCGCCCCAGGCGAACCAGTTGAAGCTCTTCAAGGCGACCTCGCCGAAACGGAGCGTGTGATGCCAGGGGCGACACCCTGCAATCGAACCAACGAAGTGAGAGGCCCGATGCAGAAGGCTGAGAAGGAGTTCAGCAAAGAGGACTGCTCGATCATCGCGCTGGACAAGTTCATCCAGGCGACCCGCGACTCCGGGTACAAAGGCACGGCGAGCGCGATCTCCGAGTTGGTCGACAACTCGATTCAAGCCGGCGCGAAACGGATCGCCATCTCGGTCACGGCGACCACGACCGACGACGAGGACAAGTCGATCGAGATCTCGGTCTTCGACAATGGGTGCGGGATGGATCCGTTCACGCTCCGCCAGGCGCTTCGCTTCGGGGGGAGCACACGCTTCGGGGACCGGAGTGGGCTCGGCCGGTACGGCATGGGGCTACCCAACGCCTCGTTGAGCCAAGCCCGGCGAGTGATCGTCTACACGTGGCAGTCGTCGAGCGAGCGCCGCGGTGGCAACCGCGGGCACGGAGCTGACGTCCCCGACCGCGTCTATTCATCCTACCTTGACGTCGATGAGATCGTTCGCTGCGAGATGGAGGAAGTGCCGCGCCCGGACCTCGTGAAGGAGCCGCCGACCGCGTGCGTCGGCCCCTCGGGCACGCTTGTCCTCTGGACCCAGTGCGATCGGCTGGACAATCGCAGGGTGTCGACGATCGTTCGGAAGCTCGAGGTTGAGCTCGGTCGCCGCTTCCGTCATTTCATTTGGAAGGGGCTCCGCATCACCATCAACGGCGACGCGATCACGCCGTTCGATCCGCTCTACCTGCACACGGACGCCGAGGTCTCGGGCGCGCACATCTTCGGCGAGGAGTTGCGCTACGAGGTCCGCGCCGACGCGACCGATCCGCGACGGACAGGCTGGGTGCGCGTCCGCTTTGCTGAGTTGCCGGTGCACGAGTGGCACAAGCTCTCCAACGAAGAGAAGCGGCGCATCGGCATCTCGAAGGGCGCCGGCGTGTCGATCGTGCGCGCGGGACGCGAGGTCGACTATGGCTGGTTCTTCATGGGCAGCAAGCACCGCGAGAACTACGACGACTGGTGGCGGTGCGAAATTCAGTTCGATCCGGTCCTCGACGAGGCGTTCGGCATCACGCACACGAAGCAACAGGTGAGGCCGCAGGCGCACCTCATCGAGGCATTGACGCCCGACCTCGAGGCCACCGCGCGAGCCCTCAACGGCCGCGCCCGGAAGGCGCACCTGGCCGTCAAGGCCGGCGAGCGATTCTCGGAGGCCGAGCGCATCGCGAACGAGCGGGACCACCTCCTCAAGCCGCTGCCGACCAACCCCGACCCGAAGTCGAAGGCCCTCGCCCGCGAACTCGAGCGGCAACACCCCGTGCTGCGGAAGGCGCCCACCGAGCAGTCGTCGCGGTACACCATCGTCGAGAGCGCGATTAAAGACACCTGCTTCTTCACGCTCGCGCACGACGGTGAGCGGCTCATCCTCGTGCTGAACCCCGACCACCCCTTCTACCGTGAGATCTACAAGCCGCTCGCCGACGGCGACAACCCGCGTGACCAACAGCTGCGGGCGAAGCTCGAACTCCTGCTCTTAGCCGCGGCGCGTAGCGAAGCGTCGCTGAAGCGCAAGGATCCAGCGTTGGCGCGACACCGTTTGGAGTGGAGCAACACGCTCGCCGCGTTCCTGAATGACAAATGACGCCTGAGACCGAGACATCCTGGACCCAACTCAAGCCGGCGCTTTCGACCAAGCAGTCGCGCGATGTGTTCCTTGAGCACGCGCGTGCCCTCGCGAAGCTCCCGCAGGACGATGAACGCGAGGAGACGATCGACGAGATCAGGGCGTCTCTCGTCGCGAGCGTGCAGACGTCGAAGCGAGGTGACCGGCAGGCGCTGCTCGCGGCTAGCCTCGTGATCACCGACCTCGCCACGCAAGGCTGGGAGCTACGCGTCCGCGCGGGCCGAGTCACCATGCGTCCGCCCACGCCCGTGAGCGACGATCGTGGCGCCGAGAAGGCGCGTATCCGACGACAGGAGCTAGTGAAGCGCGACGCGCAGCTTCGCCAAGCCTCCGCCCAAAAGTTCATCCGCTCCGTCGAGCGCCCACGCCTCTTCAACGGAAAATTCACTTCCATCTTCTCGTTGATGCGGGACGGACGCGAACTCGCAGAGGGGCTCCGCCACGCGCGCGCGCACCTCAACAACGGCTGGGCCGGCGTGCTCACCGAGGTGACGGATCCGTACCTCGAGTTCGTCACGTCAGAGGACGCCACCTGCGCGTTCACGGGGCTGCGGCTGATGGACGTGTGGCGGTACTTCCGCCACACGTGGACGAACCAGTACACGAGCGTGCCGGGCAGGACGATGATGTTCCTCGTCCGCGATCGCGCTGCGCCTTTCCACCCGGTAGTCGGCATCGGCGCGCTGAGCAGCCCAGTGATGCAGATCCGGGAGCGCGACTCTTGGATCGGCTGGCACCCTGACACCTTCCTCGCGCGCGTGAAGGCGGCGCCATCGAATGAACTCGCCCGCTGGCTGGTCGGCGTCGTCGACGCGGCGATCGACGAGATTTACGTCGCGGATCTCCTTGAGGAGAAGGTCATGTCCGCGCGAGACCTCTGCGATCCCACCGACGCGGTGATCGAGCGGCTGCTGCGCGAGAGCGTGGAGCAGCGAAAGCTCCATCACCGCTACGTCCGATCGCGCGATCACAAGGGGAAGCGGCCCGGGCTCGACGGCGATGAGTTCTGGGCGACGCGCGCGCGGACGCACCTCTTTCGGAGCAAGCGCGCCCTCGCATTGGCTGCGTACCTGCGCGCGCGCGCCGTGATCAAGGAGGCGTTCGGCCGGCGCCCGACCGCGGAGAAGCTCGCCGCGCTCGCAGGCACGGGGCAAGGCAGCGACGCGATTCGAAAGATCCTCAAGAAGGCGAAGGCCGACCGGGTCGGGATCGCCGTCGCCGACATCGCCGTGTGCGGCGCGATCCAGCCGTACAACGCTATCCTCGGCGGCAAGCTGGTCGCGATGCTCGCCGCAAGCCCGCAGGTCGCCCTCGAGTACCGACGTCGTTACGGCGCAGCCGAGAGTGAGATCGCATCGTCAATGGCGGGGAGGGCCATCGTGCGCGCCCCGAACCTCGTCCTCCTCGGCACGACATCGCTCTACGGGGTCGGGTCGAGTCAATACAACCGCATCAAGATCCCGTGCGACCGGCTGGGAGGCGCTCCCGCAAACGCCATCCGGTACGAGGAACTCGGCCACTCTGAGGCGTTCGGGACCTCCCAATACTCCGAGGAGACGGTCGACGCGCTCGCAGATCTCGTCCAGCAGTCCGAGGACGGCCAGCGGGTCAACAGCATCTTCGGTGAAGGCGCGAGCCCCAAGCTCCGCAAAGTGCGGCAGGCCCTCGACCTGCTCGACCTCCCGTCGGGGATCTTGCTCCGACACCACCGGCCGCGCGTAGTGTACGCGGTCAGCTTGGTGAAGAACCTCGGCGATCACCTGCTCGGCTTGGATCCCAAGCCCGACTACCTCGTCCCGATCGAGGACGGGCCGGCGGCGAGCGCCAAACTCGCTGCGTGGTGGCGGGAGCGCTGGCTGCGGAACCGGATCCTGTCCGATGAGGTGTTGGCGGAGGTGGCGCGCCACACGCTCGTTCACCCCATCTGCCACGGCGCCCGGGTGCCCGCCCCACGCGCCCACGAGCAGCCGCCGCTCTTCGCCGAGCCGTACTGAAGCAGCGTCGATGCGTGCGCCGCGCAAGAGCCAGGTCATCGCGACCCAGGCGGTTGTTCGATGGTACCTTGAGCACCACTGTCGCAAGCCGTCCGACCCCGGCGTCGTGGTGGGTCTCGCTGACGCGCGGATCGATCTGCCGCGGCTGGTGCAGCAGGGCGACGACGCCGTCGCCCGCGCCGTCGCGCTCGTGTGCGACGGACTCTCGAAGCGTGAGGCCGCACAGGAGATCGGCGCCAGCGAGTTCAAGCTGTGCCGCGCCTTGGCGAAGTTCTCGGCGCAGGCCCGCCTGGCGGCATGACTCGACGCTGTCTGCCAGTGAACCATTGGAGTATCATGCCCCCCGTTGGAGTGGCTTGGCGTGCAGTGCACTCTCCTGACGGACGCGCGATGACCAACGAGATCTTGAACATCAAGGAGGTGGCGGAACTGCTGCGACTCGCAGAGAAGACCGTGTACTCGATGGCGCAGACGGGGGAGTTGCCCGCGTTAAGATCCGCGGGCAGTGGCGCATTCGCCGCGCCGACCTCGACGCCTGGATCACGGCGCAGCGCCGAGCGCCGCGAAGGAAGTGACGGCACATGCACGACTCGACGCGGACTGCCACCCCACCGACGCGAATGACCTGAGGATCCGTGGACTACGCGAGGGACCTGCACAGCGGAAAGATCGTCGCGGCTGATGACGCCTCGCCAGTGCGGGCCTATGCGTGTCCTCGGCCGGACTGCGGCGGCCGGGTCTACCTGCCCAATGTCGTTATCCAGCGGCCGCACTTCCGCCACTGTCCCGGCGAGGGAACGCCTGCCTGCGACGAGTACTTCCCCGGCGTTGGGGGGGGTGGCGAGGCTGCCGCGCCGGTCGTCGTCGCCGTCGAGGATGTCCCGTCCGAACTCGGGATGATCGTCGACCAGCTTGATGGCGAGTGGCGAGTGGGGCTCAGGCTCCCGGAGATTCCTCGCGAAGAACTCGGCGATGTCTCGCTCAACGAACTCCGCCCCGCGAGCGTCGAGGTAACCGTGGGCGGAACCGTCGTCTCGCGCATCAGCGCGCTGGACCTCAGATCCGGGGTTGGTGCCGCGCGCGTCCCCGTTCAACCAACTGTTCAAGAATACCGCGCGCTCGCAGCGGGCTCCTGGCCACGGACCATCAACACTCAGCGCTGGCAGCTGCAGGCCAGAGGGGTCGACGCCAAGGGAACTCTGTTCAGGCTTCGTAGAGGAGAATGGACGCGACTCCTCAGCGGATCAGCCGTGCATCATGGCGAGCGGCTCGTCGTCCTCGCCGACGATCGCAGTTCACCTCCGCCATCGATCGTGACCGAGACCCAAGCTCGGATCTCCACCGGCGGCGGCTCGCGCTGGACCATCTGGGAGGTTCAGATCCCGGATGAGCCTGTCGCGAGCGTGACCGCGTGGAGTGATCGGCTCGACCACATTCTCGTTCCGAGACCGTGGAGCATCGAACTCGCCACCCCTCCCCGCGCGTGCGACGAGCGCGGTGAGCCCATCTTCTGGGTTGGTGACGCGCCCGTGCTCGCCCTGGAGGCGCCTCAAGGTGGTGCAGAGGCGCTGGTCTGGTTCAAGGGCGGCACGAACTCTATCAACGCCAGCGTGAGGGCCGCCGAGAGCCAGGACGCTCATGTGGCGATCAAGTCGCAAGACGTCGGCCCCACGCGCCTCACCGTCGTCGCCGAGCGAAGCGCGAACATCGACATCGCCTTCGCCCAGAGGCCGTCGCGCGCAGCGCTCCTGGAGATGCTGACGAAGACGCCTCGGGTGCGCGTCTGGATCGGCGAGTTGGCCATTGAGGCTTGGCAACGCTCGAAATGCAAAGTTCCCGTCACCCGCGCGCTGCCGGAGGTGCGCGTCGACCTGGGTGCAGAGGACGCTCGCGCGCGCGTCACCGTATGGGAGCGCTGCAAGCAGCGCTCCAGCCGAGGCCTCGACGCTCGAAACGCTGCGAGGCTCATCGAGACGGCGCTCTCCACCGCTTCCCGAATCGAGCTCGACGCGGACAGCCTCGGACGACTGGAGATCGTCCCGACGCGCGCGGCGGCGGAGACTCCCCGCAACACGTCTGCGAGCGACAGGCTGGCTTGGCACGATTACGTCGTCAGCCTGAGCCCTCCACCCGAGGAGCACACCACACCGACGATCCTTGAACAGCCGCGCGCTGCCATGTCGCTCGCTATGCGACGGGCGGGGGCCGCGACGCTCGTTCGTAGCCGGCAGGCTCTCCGGCGCCGCCACGAAGCGGGAGGCACTCGTCGATGAAGGTGCTCGGCCTTGTCGATTGGACTGAGCGGGACAAGCGAGGAAGTCCGATCGCCGGCGTGCGTCCCCTCATCGAGATGCAGAAGGCAGAATGGCGCGAGATCGACGCGGCCGAGGAGTTCCCTTCACAGGGACAGGTGTTTTGGCCCAGCGCCAACGCTGCCTCAAAAGGATCGCTGATCATCTTTAGCGCGGAGCACAACGTCGGCCAGAAGGACGAGTTCAAGGTCGTCGATCCGAGGCCTGCGTACGAGGTGCTCGACCTTCGAAGCTACGGAACCGCAGCCGATGTCCGCGCCAAGCTTGCCGCTGGCATTCCGCTGTCTGGGCCGACCGGCAAGGTACGGGCGCTCGCGTGGTGCAAGCCTGATCTCCTTGTCGGCCCGATCGAGCTGAACCGCGTGGCCACCGGTACAGCGAAGCTGATCGGGACAAACTTGAACCGACTGGCGGCGTACACGGGCCCGCAGGTACGGCCCGTCACCGTCGATCGCGTAACTCGCTGGCTGCGAGTCGATGACGGCGCTCCCTCCGGCTACGTCGACTGGGACGAAGACGCGGCTGTTCTGCGTCGCGCTCTTGAGGCTGCCGCGCGGGTAGCGAAGCAGGCTGGACGCGACACGGGCCTGACGACGCGCCAACTCGACGAGGTCGTCCGCGCGCTGACCGCACAAGGAGTCGGGCCTGACGCGCAGTTGGACCGCTACCGGCTCGAGCGTGCACGCGAACTGCTCAAGGACACCGCTGTAGTCGCGAGTCAAGCTGGCGAGCTCGCAGAGTTCCTGCGTGAGCATCCAGCGATCAAGGCAAAGCTCGACGAGCAGGCCGCCAGGGTACGGGTAGAGGTCGAGCAGAGCGCCCGCGCTCAGCTTGATCAGCGACTCGCTCGCGAGCGCGCTGCACTGCAAGAGACGACCGAAGCCAACGCTCGAACCAAGTCACAGCTTGACGCGCGAGCGCTGGAGCTGCGTGAGGCCGAGGAGCGTCTGGCCAAGGTTCGCAGCCAGGTCGCCAGCGCAGCGAGTGAGGCGGAGGCGGCGGTGGACGCGCGCGTCCTCGCGGCGCTCGATCGTCCGCTAGACCTCCTCGCCGAGGTCAGCGTGCTGCGCCCGCTGCTGGGCGCCGGCGGAGGCCGCGCCGCGAGCGCCCGGACCGTCGAGGCGACGCCTCGCATGGACTGGTCGCGCTCGCGCGGCGAGGACATCAAGGACACGGCATCGCTCCGGCACGCGCTCACGAGCGCAGCGCGCGCCCGAGGCGTTGACCCATCGCTGATGCTCCAGGTCCACGCTGCCGCGGCGGCGGGGCTCGCGCCCGTAACGCTCGGCCCGGTCGCGCTCGCGGCCCTCACAGCCTACGCACACGGCGCGTGCGGCGGCCGACTGCTGATCATCCACGTGTCGCCGAGCGCTATCCAGCCACGCGATCTCGATGAGGCTCCGGGGGGCGGTCTGGTGGCCGCTGCGGCCGCCGCGAGGGACATCGACGGCCTCTCGCTAGTCGTGCTCGAAGGCGCAAACCGCTCGCCGATCGAGGGCTCCGTGGTGCCGCTCCTCCAGATGATCGATCTCGGGCTGTCGCCGCTCTCCTCGGCGCGGGGTCTTCGGCTCGCGGCCACGCTGGTAGCGGGCGCGACCACGGTTCCGGTCAGCTCCCAGTTCTGGAGCTACGCTGCCGCCATCTATTTCGAGCCGAGTTCGTCCGGCGCCCAGCCCACGCCAAATCCGGGCGACATCTCCCTGTCCAGCGATCTCCTGGCGCTCGGCGATGTTCCGATCGATGTGGTTGATGAGCTCGTCGAGTCCTGGCCGGACTGCAGCGAGTTGCGTCCGGCGTTGGCGCGGCTGGGCTCCGCTCTCACGCGGCTCTACGACGAAGAGCTTCGTATCACCGAGGCGCTGCTGCACGGCCTCGTGCTGCCCTATGTCGCCACCGCGCTGAGCGCCGAGGAACAGGTCGAAGCCCTGAACAAGGCGGGGGACACGGACGGAGCCCTCGCCGCGGCGCTGCGCCGCCTGCGACGGAGGCTCTGCTGATGGGCATCGAGATCCTTCACGGTCCGCAGCAGGCAGCGAGCGCCGTCAGGGGAGTGTTGGGCCTCAACGCCTCGTGCCCGTCGTCCCAGAGTCAGTTCGAGATCCTGCGGGCGACGGTGTGGAGCATGGCCGCGCCGGCGCGCGAGGTCCACGTGAACCGCGTGCTCGCCGCGGCGCTCCCGACGTGGCACCTCCTCTCTGAGCGCGTGACCGCGAGCGAAGAAGCGCTCCGTGTCGATCTGCGAGAGGCGCTATCGACGCTGGAGGACGCAGGTGATCTGCTCCAACTGAGCGGCGGCTACTGGTGCCCGGCGACCGCGCGCCTCGTGGATCTCCCCGCAGGGGCTGGCTATCTGCTCATCGGAGGAGCGCCATCGTCGGTGCTGCCGGTCGACCGCGACGCCGTCCAATACCACGGCCCTCATCGCCACCTCGCGAAGGCCTCCCCGGAGTTGGCCGCCGCCCTGCCGGTCGAGGATCTCGCGTCGTGGGCGAGGCTGCCCAGCATTTCGCTCCAGGAGTGGGCCCGGGAGGTGATCGACTCCTTCGAGCGCCAGCCCTACTCGCCGACGAGCGCGGACGCCTTCGAGTTCTACCTCCCGGCGAGTTCCAGACCGGGCGCGCCGCAGTTCAGGCGCTGGGGCGAAAGCACGGGAAACACAACCGGTGCTCTACTCGCACGTCGCCTGCGACTTTATGGAGCACGTGAGTATCGGCTCGCGGACCTGCGCGCCGGTCGGATCGTCAGCGCGTGCGACCTTCAAGGGGTCGATGTCCGCCGCCTGATGTACGCGCTCGATCTCGCCGCCAAGAACCCGGTTCGCGCGCGGCGAATCTACGTGGGCGACCGAACGGAGTGGCTGTTCACGAGTGAGATTCCTCGCGCCGAGCAGCGCACCTTCGCTGCCTTCGGAACTCTGACGATTCCCGCTGACCGTCCCTTCGAGAGGAGGTGGACGTTCGCGCGGAATGAAGGTCTCGCGCTCGACATGCTCCGCTCCCTCGGGATCGCGCTGGAGCAGCACCATCGAGAGGATCGCCGATGAGCAACCAGGTCGAGCTTGGCGTCAAAGAGGTCGCGGAGCGGATTCACCTGCGGCTGCGTAGGTACATCGAGGCCCAATACCACATTCGAAACTCCGCACTCATCGAGGAACGGCGACTGCTTCTGGAGGAGCCAGGCGGCATCTCCCAGCGGCCATTCATCGAGGTCACGCCGTCGTACGCCGTCGCAGGCAGCTTCTCCGGGCTGAAGGCGCCCCCGCCGGTCACGGGGCTCCTGCAGGAGTTGGCGGGCTGGAAGCCCGGCGTCGGCGTCTATCCGCCGTACCGGCATCAGGCCGACGCCCTCGAGCAGTTCTTCGCGAAGGGCGCGGAGAGCGACGACCTCGTCGTCGCCACGGGCACGGGCTCAGGCAAGACGGAGACCTTCCTCTACGCGATTCTCGGCGCCCTCGCGATCGAGGGGACGGAGCGTCGCGCGTCGTTCGCGCGGTACGGCGTGCGCGCCCTGCTGCTGTATCCGATGAACGCTCTCGTCAGCGACCAGACCGCGCGCCTTCGTCGCCTCCTGGGAGATGAGCGGCTCGCGAAGATGATGGAGGAGCGCTGGGGACGACGCGCGCGCTTCGGCATGTACACGAGCCGCACGCCGTACCCGGGCGTGCGCTCCGGCGCGAAGGACAAGCGCCACCTCGACACGCTGCTCGGCTACTACGAGGCGCTTGAGACGTCCTCGAAGGCCGAAGAGCAGGCGCTGGTGGCCGAGTTGAAGAAGCGTGGACACTGGCCCGCGAAGGACGTCGTGAGCTTCTACGCCCGCGATCTCGAGGAAACGGTTCTCGTGAAGAGCGGGAAGCGGGCCGGCAAGGAGAGGACGCTCCGCCACTGGGATCAGCGCTTCCTGACGCACCCACAAGACCGCGAGTTGCTCACTCGCCACGAGATGCAGCAGCAGGCTCCTGACCTCCTCATCACCAACTACTCGATGCTCGAGTACATGCTGCTCAGGCCCATCGAGCGGTCGCTGTTCGCGCAGACGCGCGCGTGGCTCGCTGCCGATCCGAGGAACCAGTTCCTGCTGATCCTCGACGAGGCGCACATGTACCGTGGCGTCGGCGGCGCGGAGATCGGGCTCCTGATTCGTCGTCTCCTGTCACGCCTCGGCATCGGGCGCGATCGGCTCCGGTGCATCCTGACGAGCGCCAGCCTCGGCTCGGGACCGGAGGCGGAGGAGGCGGGGCGCGCGTTCGCGCGCGACCTCACCGGCGAGACCAGCAAAAAGAGCTTCGCCATCGTACGTGGTACCAGCGAGGCGCGATCCGGCGCTCGATCTGGCACCCCTGACGAGGCGCGCGCGCTCGCCGCCGTGAGCCCGAACGTCCTCGCAGCTGTGGGGTTCGCTCCCAGCGAAGCCCACGCGGCGCTGGCCGACGTCGCGAAGCGCCTTGGCTGGACGTCGCCGCCGGCGATCGTTGGGAGAGACGACCTCGCGGCGCGCCAACACATTTGTCGGGCGGTGACCGGTTTCGGACCGCTCGAGTTGCTCCTCGAACAGGCATCGGGGAACGCGACCGACTTCCCTGAGTTGGCCAGAGCGCTTTTCCCTGACAGCGATCGGCTCGAGGCCGAGCGCGCCACCGACGGACTTCTCGCGCTCGGCACGTTCGCGCGGCGCACAGAGCCTGGACGTGAGGAGCAGCCGCTCCTACCGACGCGCGTCCACTTGCTCTTTCGAGGTCTCCCGCCGCTCTACGCCTGCATCAACTCGAACTGCACAGCGCGACGCAGCAAGCCTGGAGAGACGCTCCTCGGGCGCCTCTACACTGAACCGCGTACGCAGTGCGAGTGCGGTGGCCGCGTCTTCGAACTCCTGACACATCGAGACTGTGGAGCCGCCTACCTCCGCGCGTTCGCGACGAGTGCCACTCCCGACTTCCTCTGGCATGAGCGAGGCGGGACGCTGACGGAGTTTGGGAAGCCTCTACATGAGCTTCACTTGTTCATCGAGGAGCCACACGCCGACCAGCGAGGTGCGGTCGAGCCCCTGCTCATCGACGTTCAGACCGGGCGGGTGCTCCCCGCGGCGGGCGCGGCAGGGACTGGGACGCGCCTCTTCTACCGCGCACACGCGCCCGCCGAGAAGGTCACCAACACGACGACGTTCCGCGAGTGCCCGGCGTGCACGCGCAAGACGCAGTCGGGCGGCTCCCTCAAGATCATGGACCTCGCGACGAAGGGCGAGCAGCCGTTCGCGAACCTCGTCCGTGAGCAGTTCGTCTCGCAGTTCGCGACGAAGGAGCCGAGCGAGCAACACCCGAACGAAGGTCGCAAGGCGCTCCTCTTCAGCGATGGTCGCCAGAAGGCCGCCCGGCTCGCGCGCGATCTCCCGCGCGAGGTCGAGCGAGACTCCTTCCGCGAGGCGCTGGTCCTCGCTTGTCAGGAGTTCGCGCAACTCCCCACGCCGCAACCCGCAATCCTCGACGAGAGCCTTTACGCCGCGTTCGTCTCCGTGTGTGCGCGCTACCACCTCCACTTCTTCGATGGCCACGACCAGAAAGCGCTGATCGAGGAGTGCGCGCGGTTCCGCAAGGACTACGGCGACCTCGACACCGCGCTCGCGGACAAGTGGCGCCCCGCCCAGCCGACGCGCTTCCGCACCGCGTTGCTACGTCAGATCGGAGACCCGTACTACTCGCTCGTGGCGGCTTGCGCCGCGGTGGTCGAGGCTGCCCCGGCGAAGCTCAAGATTTTGCAGAAGCGCCTCGCTGGCGTTGGCACAGTCGCGATGATCGAGGAGATCGCGAACGAGTGGCTCCGGGAGATGCTCGGCAAGTACGCGTTCGACCCCGCGCTCAGCAAGGACGCCCGCCTCGACGAGTTCGGCTTCTTCCAGCCGATTCGAGCGGCGGACGCGCTCAAGCAGTTCTTCGACCTCATCCGCGCGCGGGCCGGACTCAACGCGGCCGACGTGGACCGACTGCGAGACGAACTCTTCGAGGTCTTCACCCGCGAAGCGCCTGCCGGGGACGACTCCGGCCGCCTCGTCGTGACCGACGGGCTCGTCATGCGCCTCGCGCTCGACGCGGAGTGGCTGCAGTGCGCCGTCTGCGGCCACCTCCAGGCGAAGCCGTTTCTGGGGGTTTGCGGCAACTGCCAGGACAAGCGCCTCGAGAAGCGGCCGCCCGAGCACGAGTACATGCGCGCGCGGAAGGGCTTCTTCCGCGAGCCGCTGCGCGCGGTTCTTCGTGGTGAGCGGCCGGTCCACATCACGGCCGAGGAGCACACCGCGCAGCTCTCGCAGCGCGACGCGGGCGTCGTCTACGCGACGACCGAAGAGTTCGAACTCCGCTTCCAGGACGTGCCGCTCGGGCCCGACAAGCCTCCCGTCGACATCCTGAGTTGCACGACCACGATGGAGGTCGGCATCGACATCGGCTCGCTCACCGCGGTCGGCCTGCGAACGGTGCCGCCGCAGCGCGAAAACTACCAGCAGCGTGCCGGCCGCGCCGGCCGTCGTGGCACGTCGGTCTCGTCCGTCTTGATGTTCGCGCAGGGGGGCGCGCACGACGCGCACTACTTCGCCCACCCGAAGGCGATCATCAGCGGGCCGCCGCGAGAGCCCCGCCTGAAGGCCGACAACCCGCGGCTCGCGCGTCGGCACGTGAACTCGCATCTGCTCCAGACGTTCTTCCACTCGCGACTGGACGCGCTCTCCGCCGAGGAGCAGGAGGAGGTCGCCGCGCACCGGCCCGGCATCATGAGCGCGTTCGGAGACGCCGAGGAGTTCTTCGAGGGGACGAGCGAGTTTTCGTTTGCGGAGTTCGAGCGGTGGCTGAAGGAGATTGTCCTCACTCCGAAGAGTGCCGTCGTCGAGGAGGTGGCGGGCTGGCTCCCCAGCGCCATCTTCAAGACCGGGAAGAGCGGGCTCGCCGACGAGAAGCGGCGGTTCGTTCGCGAGATCGCGGACACTTTGCTCCGCACCCTCACGCAACTCCGCGACGAGCGGCTCGGGGCGTCGTCGAGCGAAGGAGAGACCAGCGACGATGAAGCAGGCGCTGACGACACAAGCGGCCTCCTCGACCTCTTCTTCGATCGCGGCCTCCTCCCCTCTTACGCCTTCCCGACGGACCTCTGCAGCTTCGTCATTCAGGAGTGGGACAAGACCAATTCGCGGTGGCGGGTCAACGTGGCGGAGCGGCCCCAACTCGCGAAGGCGCAAGCGTTGAGCGAGTACGCGCCCGGTCGCCTGCTGGTCGTGAACAAGCAGACTTATCGCGTCGGCGGCATCTTCGTCGACGGCCCGCCGTCGGCGACCCCTGCGGCGGCGATGTTCGCCCAGCCGCTCAGCCGCTACGTCGGGTGCTCGCGGTGCTCCTTCATCTCGATCGAGGGGGGGGCCGCCCCCGCGCGCACGATCGAGGGCTCGCCGTGCCCGGTGTGCCGGACGCCGCTGTTCGTGCGCGAGTACCTCGACCCGCCCTCGTTTTCCCCGGAGGCGGGCCGCGCACTCCGCGAGGGCGATCGAGAGCAAGACATTACCTTCGCGTCGTCCGCCCAACTCCCCGAGATCGCCGGGCGCGATCAGTTCGACTGGAGCGATGGCCCGGGCGTCAACCTGAGCCACGCATACGGTGAGGATGTCCTGCTCGTCGTCGCGAACAAGGGCAAGGACGCCGCCGGCTTCAGCGTGTGCGAGAACTGCGGCGGCGCGTGGATCGACGGCGAAGAGCCGGACGGCTCGCACGCGCGGCCGTTCCTCGTGCCGAGGCACGTCCTCGATCGCAATGGTGCGGGCAACAAGTGCAACGGAGAGGTGCGTCGCGGGCTCTTCCTGGTCCACGACTTCCGAACCGATCTGCTGCTGCTGCGCGGCGCATTCCGGCGCCCCCTCGACTTCCAGCCGGCACAGCCGTGGCTCTGCGACGCCCTCGCGACGCTCGCTGAGGCGCTCGCGCTGGGCGCCAGCCTCCACCTCGACATCGATCCCGGTGAACTCTCGGCCGGCTTCCGGCTGTTCCGTGCGCTCGTCGACGGCGATGAGTGCGTCGCCGAACTGTACCTCTTCGACACGGCCGCTGGCGGCGCGGGCTACGCCGCCGACGCAGGCGAGCAGTTGCAACAGGTCCTCGACAGGACCGAGGAGTTGCTGCGCGAGTGCCCTGGGCGCTGCGAACGCTCCTGCACGAAGTGCCTCCGTCACTACGGCAATCGCTTCCTGCACAGTCGTCTTGATCGTCGCCTCGCGCTGCAACTGCTCCGGTTCTTCCGCACGGGCGCGGTCCCGCCCTTCGCCTCTGCGGCAGAGCACACGCGTGTGCTCCGCCCGCTGGCGCGCTTCCTTGAGTTGGAGGGGTGGACGACCGCGACGGACTCGAGCGGCGCCCTGCGCTGCGACGGTCAGCACTCGATGACGGTCGGCGTTTACCCGGCGCTCCTGGCGAGAGAAGCGGCCGAGGCGACTCACCCAACTGCATCTCCAAGCGACGCCCCGCGTGTCATCCTGCCCGACTACCTCGTCGAGCACGACCTGCCGTCGGCGTACCAACGAGCCGCCGGCCTGACCGCCGGATCGAGCGCCGCCGCGCCTCGCCCTCCAACTCCGCCTCCGCCGGCGAAGGGCCGCGTCGTCGAGCTACCGGTGAAGGATCTTAGGAGGGCAGACCAGGCGGGGACGCACGGCAAGGTCCGCGTCCTGGCTGACATCGCCCCCGACGAGGATGCGTTCGCCGTTCGTGTGCCGACGCCCGGTCTCAAGAACGCAGGGTTCAGCGCCGGCGGGTGGCTCATCCTCCGTCCGGTCGCGCCGGTGGACCTGGGCCGCGACGCATGGCTGGTCGTCTTGAGGGCGCGCGGGAAGTTTGGGGCCACATGCGCGAACTGGACGATCGCCCACGTGAAGGAACTGCCCGGCGATGAGGGCGCGCCGTCGCGCCTCCAGGTGTCCTATGGGAGCGCCACGGGCAAGGAATTCCGCCCCGAGCGCCTCGACCGCGCGGAGCTTACGCTCGCCGCGACGATCGTGTGTCACGCAGACGAGGCTCCCTGATGGCGCGCTTCATCCCCGAGGTGGCCACGGAGGACATCGTCCACGACTCGGAGCGAGTTGTGTACGAGGCCCTGCGCGGCCTACCGACGGGGTTCGTTGTCCTACACTCGTTTCCTTGGCTTCGGCCCACGCGAGACCTGGCGGGCGAGCCGCTCCGCGAGGGCGAGGCCGACTTCGTCATCTTGCACCCGGAGCGCGGCCTCTTGGTCCTCGAGGTGAAGGGAGGCAAGCCTGAGCTGACGGGGCGGACGTGGTCGCGAGGCGGGAAGGAGTTGCGGGATCCGTTCGATCAGGCTCGCCGTAGTCGATACGCCATCCTCGACGCCATCGAGGAGCGCACCCGCAAGCGCGTCCACCGCGGCCTCTTCACTCACGGCGACGTCGTCGTGTTCCCACACGCCAGGTTCGCGGGGACGCTACCCGTCAACAGCGACCCTCGCATCCTAGTGGATGCCCCCAACATCTCCGCGCTCCCGGCTCGTATCGAGGAGGCGTTCAAGGCGTGGGCGCGCAGCGAGACGCACCTGTCTCCGAGCCAGTTCTCGGAATTGCTCGACGCGCTGATGCCGAAGTTGCGCCTGATGCGGTGCGCGGGCGCAGAGGTCAGCGCAGAGCACCACCGCATCGTCCAGATCACGCTCGACCAGCGGGCCACCTTGTTGGGGCTCCTCGATAACGAGCGCGTGCTCGTCGAAGGGACGGCGGGCTCCGGCAAGACCCTCCTCGCCCTCGAGTTCGCGTTGACGCTCGCCGACCGTGGCGGGCGCGTGTTGTTTTTTTGCTACAACCGGCATCTCTGCGCGTGGCTCCAGGAGCAGGCGAAGCACGACCCGCGTGCTCAGCGCGCTGGGGGACTGATCGAGATCGCGACGTTCCACTCGTGCGCCCGCAGCCTCGCGAAGCGCGCGCGCGTCGACTTCGACGTACCGAGCACCGGCGAGCAGGCGTTCTGGGACGACGAGGTCCCGCTGATCATGGAGCAGGCCCTCGAGGTCCTTCGCACGCGCGGGCAGGCCGAGACCTTCGACGCGGTCGTGGTCGATGAGGCCCAGGACTTTGCCCCCGACTGGTGGGTGACCATCGAGTCGCTCTCCCGCGCTGGGCAGGCAGGTTGCCTCTACGCGTTCCTCGACTTGAATCAGAGCCTGCGCGGCGCCGCGAAGCTGCCTCCGGTGCCTCTCCCTGTTCGCTTCCGGCTGACGACCAACTGCAGGAACACGAAGACCATCGCCCGTAGTGGAGCGTCGCTCGCGCGGGTGGAGGTGCGACTCCTCCCTGGATCTCCTTCTGGTGAGGCGCCTGCGGTCCGTCGAGCGGCGTCGACGACCGCCGAGGCCGGGCTCGTGCTCGCGGAGTTGCGCCAGCTGTTCCAGCAAGGCATCAAGCCACAGCAACTCGCGCTCATCGGCCCGGCGGCGCACGCGAAGGGATCGCTCGCGCATCACGGGGAGGTGGATGGAGTGCCGTTCATCGATGACGCCATTGACTGGCGGCGCGGCGCTGGAGTCCTCGTCACGACAGCGCGGGCGTTCAAAGGGCTCGAGGCTGACGTGGTCATCGCGTACGGCCTCGCTGGCTTTGGAGCGCTTTTCACGCCGACAGACCTCTACGTCGCTTGGACGCGGGCTCGCCACCGCCTGATCCTGATCTGCCAAGCGGGTGAGATTCGCGCGGCTGTTGAGGCGGCGCTCGCAGACGCCGAAGGCGCCACGAAGGGCGAAGCCGCGCCGGTCGGGGCCCTTCCATGACCGTCCGCCGAATGAGCGCCGCCGCGGCAGCCTGAGCGGATCGTTCGGCCTTGAACTTCCATACAAGGACTCGAACAGCGGGACGACCTCGCCCTGCGAGGAAAGACACCCGTCATTACAATTGGCTGCGGACCAAGGCATTTGGTGTCGACGCGCGCGAGAAGCTCACGGTGCTTGCTACCTGCAAGATCGATTTGGAAAGCGTGCGCGTTCTGATCGCGGCGCGAGGAAGCGGAGCCCACATGATCGCAGTGCGGGCACCCGGGAATGCCGACGAGCAGAACCTCTACTGCTTGGTTGGTGTGATGGGCAGCGACCGTCTGCGGATTCACTCCGAAGGGATCGGGGTGGCCACAAGAGCTACGTGGTGGCCGGCTTGGTTTCACGCCCATTGAGCTTCCGAGTGCTTGATCCGACGACCTTGATCGCGACCGACGAGAGTTGGTGGGGTACCATAGACAAGAAGTTGTTTCCGGCCGGGGCTGACACCGCCCAGGGCCGCTTGGCGCCGTCGCTCGATCGGATTGACCGCACCGCAAGCATCTGGTCCACTAGCGTGGACCAGACGACCCGAGGTACTTGGGATCTCGCGCTTGATGCTCGCCTGGCGAACCAATCAGGCTGCGATCTCATGAGCCCATTGGGGAGAGAGAGCACCAAATGTGCACCAAGCCGCCGGACTTCGGCGGGCACGTGGGTTGCCCACCTCTGCCCGGCCTGGCCCCAAGTCCGCGAAAAGACGACGCCTGTCTCACCCGGCTTCCCGCCACCGGACGGATTCATTCAATCCGCTCTCTAGCTGGCATTGCTGGAGCGACATTCGCGTTCAGGTCGGGTACCTTCGCGTCTGGCGAATGAGGCGCGACCACTTGAAGGGATGAGCCGGCAACCAGCTCGACCTCGGGGAAGAGGCCCGCGAGTTCGCGGCAGCCTTCGGACAGAGCGGCCGCTGACCCGTTGCTTCAGGGATTGGACGTTGAAGGTTGAAAATATCTTGCGCCAAGGAAGGGGCACCGGTGATTACTACGTAGGCGACAAAAAGGAGGTTCACATGCGCACAATCTTTTCCATCATCCTCATGATCTTGCTCGCTGCAGGCCCAGCAACCTCCCTCGCCGTCGGCAGCGAAGCACCCGACGAGGGCTATGAAGGCTGGCTCAAAATGCGGCTCGCAATGCAGCTCCCGGAGGGAACAGTTCGCTTCAGCATGGCCCTAGGCTCCATCCTGATCGCAGACCAGCCAGGCTACCAGCCCGTCCTCGTCACACGAGTTCAGGTCGAGGACTTCAAGGACGTCGTTGACTTTCTAAGGCCGGATGCATTCGCGTTTAACAAAGAAACCAAGACCTGGAGTTGGAGGTTCCTCGCAAGGAAATCGGTACGCCTTCTAGTGCAGGGGTACTGCCTGAATGGTACCGCCTCGTCCCCCTCGGGTGCCCATAGTTACACCTTCTCGGGCCGTCGAATGCCTTGGGCGCAAGTGGATCACCTCATGACCCTAGCCAACCGCCAACAGGCAGTGTGGGCAGCCGTCGATACGCGACTCAACATGGGGCGACTTTAGCCCAGTCGGAATAGGAATTGATGGTCACCCATAAACCCCTCCACGGATCCGGACAGGCGACATTACCGCATCCGGCTCTTGCCTTGGGTGACCGCGCGGGGTCCAGGCCTGCCTCGCGATATCGGCACCCCCGGTGTTGCCTCCCGCCATCCTCCACGGCGTCGGCACCCCGAAGTACCCAAGGCTCGCGCCTCGGGGCATCTATTTCGCGGCTCAATACCCAGCCCGCACGTACCCCTGTCAACGCTTCGGTGCCGTCCTTGCGGGCGGTCCCACCGCATGACTCGGGACCAGTGCAGTTCGCTAGTCCTTCACTGTTGGGCTCTTTCATTTCTTTCAACTCGTCGGTGTGACCGGCGCACGGAGGAGGTGCCATGATCCAAGTACAGAGCCTTTCCGGGGTTGAATACATCGCGCTGCGCGGGCGGCTCATGGGGCTGCTGTCAAGAATAGGAAAGCCGCTGCGCCCCCTTTTCGAAGATATCTTCCAAGAGACCTTGGTGACTGTCTTGGAGACCTATGACGACACGCCCATCGAGGAACTCCTATTCTTCGATATCGCTAGGAAGATGTTGCTGCGCAAGGCGCGCGAGGTCAGGCGCTTGAAGAACGCGCTGAATAGCGCAAAGCAGGACCCCTCGTCTCCTTGGGCTGCTACTTGTGATGCTCCCATTGAGATCCCGTCCGACGAGGGCGCAATCCTCAACCTGGAACAATTGTCCGATACATTCACAGCTGTTGCCCGGATATGTAAATCGCTGACCCCCAGGGAGCTCACGGTCTTTCTAACAGTTGTGGAGCAAGA
>Ga0181539_1002143_pt1 | contig 20300 bp, 20 predicted proteins | sample PEATcosm2014_Bin_46_FD_119767 | JGI IMG/M metagenome (GOLD analysis project Ga0181539, IMG submission 119767) | Peatland microbial communities from MTU Mesocosm Facility, Houghton, MI, USA - PEATcosm2014_Bin23_60_metaG | ecosystem: Environmental > Terrestrial > Soil > Wetlands > Peat | place... | reverse complement strand
TCCGAGCTACGGTAACCCCTACAACAACCAGTACAGCAACCCATACAACAGTCCGTACTATCCAAGCTACGGCAATCACTACAACAGTCCGAGCTACGGTAACCCCTACAACAACCAGTACAGTAACCCATACGGTAACCACTACTACAGTCCGTACTATCCAAGCTACGGAAACTACTACCATCGTTCGCACCACTAGAACCCTATCACTATACAAAACCCACGAACCGTCCAATCATCCCCCCTTTTCTTTGAAACTTACCCGAAATCGACAGCCCAATATCACAGACATTTTCATGAAGGCTACCCACCCGGATCACGGTGATTGAGAACCAAAGGATTCCAGACCATGGGAACAGACGATCCCAAACCACAGTAAGGAACAGAAAACGCCTAAGGAGTCAAACAACTTCTTTATCATAAATAGAACCTCAATTGTATCGTCTGAGATTTGTCAACGCCTGTTGTTTCCTTTCAAGGTGAGCATGGTGCTTACAGCGAACAAGCAGCTACCATGTTCTTTGGGCAGAGTGTTGGGACGAAACCTTGCAAGACGCTTAAACAGGTCTTCCAGTTAGTTGAAGAAAAGTCAGTGGACTACGGCATTGTTCCAGCTGAAAACTCGCTGGAGGGCAGCGTCAACCAAACTTATGATCTGTTACTGGAGACATCGTTGGGAATTTCCGGAGAAGTGAAAGTTAGAGTCATACACTGCCTGTTGGCTATTCCCGGAACCAAGATTGAGAACGTGCGGATTGTATATTCGCACCCGCAGGCCCTAGCACAATGTGCTGGCTTCCTTGAGAAGCTTGACGTGGAAGCTATTCCAGCGTATGATACGGCAGGGAGCGCTAAAATGTTGATTGAAAAGCAATTGTCGAAAGCAGGAGCTATCGCGAGCGAACGCGCTGCTGAACTCTATGGCTTGGAAGTACTGAGAAAGAATATTGAAGATTTTCCTGAGAATTTTACTCGCTTCTTTGTGCTCGCTCAAACTGATGCCTTGCCAACGGGAAAGGATAGAACGTCTATCGTGTTCGCCACGGCGCATACTCCAGGATCACTTCACAATGCGTTGCGTCAACTCTCATCACGCCAAATCAATCTCACTAAAATTGAATCACGGCCCATACGGGGAATGCCTTGGAAATACAATTTCTTTGTGGATTTCGAAGGACACCAGAGAGATCCGATGGTCTCTGAAGCGATTAATGCACTCCGAAATTCGACGACTATGTTGAGAGTTCTCGGATCATATCCGCGTGCGGACTGAAGGAAAACTCAAACCAGAGGAAACTAAGGGCGTAAAATACCTACAAAAGTAGGTTCCTATATCCCGATCGCGCAACACTCGCCCTTGATTTCCCTACTACGCAACGGAACCGACTATTCACGACAAGCGTTCTGGATTAGAGTACGCCTTTCAACTTTCTCAATAAGGCTAGGCTGTGTTCGCATCCTTCGATAATCGCGGTCAATTCGAGTTGCCGTATTCGGGTGAATCGTGTAGTATACCCTTTCACGTGTTTCCCATTGAAGTCTTGCAAAAGATTTTCGATCTGAAATCCTTCAAGGTTTCAGAGATGGAATAAGAGTGCGGTTGAGGTGTGTGGGTATAATGGTGCGCACACACACGCCTTTTCGAAACGACTAACGACGACGGTTAAAAATCATTTGCCCGCACCATTAGTACACACACAATCGAAAAGACTACTTCACAACAGAAACTTCGAATGTTTCACCTAGCTTTAATCTATGCCATTCTCGGTCAAAGTGTACATTTCGCATGGTGCGAATTCGCATTACGTCGATTAGTTTACCCCTCCACTTTCCAGTCTAAAGTAAATGATGCCATCATGAGCCGATTCCAGCTTCACCTTTAAGCGCTTGCATAAGGACCGACGCCAATTAGCTGTGTGTACACTTGGTGTAGATCAACATCGCCGCGTAGAAGCATAGACAAAGCTATCTAGTAGCTCGTATGACAAGCTCGATTGAGAGACATGGTTAAACAACACGGGTTGTCTCAAGTTGCCTATTACCTCGTCCTCATTGGCGGCATTCTACTGGTAATCTTCACCCTCTTGGCACTTATCGGACATGCCATTTCACTGCCATTCAGCGTCCCACTGCTAGGAATGACATTTGGCTTCGCTTTCCTCCCCTTGATTCTGGGAATAGTGGCAATTATCCTAGCCAAACGTGTCTTTGAACCCCTGTGGGCTATCGTTCTGATCGTCGTTGGTTTTCTCGGCGGAGGCATTGGAGGTATCTTAGTGTTGTTGGGCGGCTTGCTGGGTTTGATACTTCACTTCATCTAGAAAGCACTCTCAATGCATTGGTACTTAGACAGAATTTCGTTCGGGCATCCTTCCTTCGATTTGTAGCCTTCGCTAGATGCCATTGTTTCCACGTTCGGGGCCTGGTCTTCTGGTGGGAGCGTCGTAATTCGGACCGTCGTTCGGTTTCGTCAAAGTGTGTGTGTGTGTGTGGGTCCGCTGGTGCGGGCATCGGAATTTGAACCACGTAATTACGCGGAAATGGATCTAACGCGCGCTATTTAGACAATTACACGCGTTTAGCGGGTTTTTGCACCTGTTTTTCCTGTTGCGCGCGTATCGCGCGGCACATGCGTCTCATCCAAGAAGGGCTGATGCGTAGAGGTCTCACTGCGTACGCGCGGTTAGGAGCCGCGGAAGAGGGGTAGCTAGGTGGTACTTCCCCGAAATACAGAAACCGTCGTAAACGTGCGTGTGCGCACCAGCGGCGTCGTGTCTAGTATCTACCCGCTGCACTAGTTGAAGAGCTGCTGAGAAGTGTGAGAGGTGCCGGAGTTAACCGAGGAGTATCTGAGCAAGCTGGTGTGGTTCGATGTTCCCGCCGGTTACGAGAAGCACCACGTTCTTCCCCTGCAGTTCCTCCCTAACTTTCGTGGCGGCGGCTGTTGAGGCTGCTCCTGATAACTCAGCTACTTGACCAGTAGTAGAGAAGATCGTTCTCACAGCCTGCATCATTTCCGCGTCGCTGACGAGGATGACATCATCCAATTTCTCCTTTAGAAAGCTGAAAGGCAACTCATAGGCCTGCGACGTAGCTAATCCCTCGGCCTGCGTCTTCACGCCATCAGTGGACATAATCGACCCGCTCTTCCAAGAGTTGTAAAAGGCTGGTGCACCTTCGGCTTGCACGCCAATCACCTTGATCTTCGGGTCGAGGGACTTGTAGACGATGCATGCCGCAGACGCTCCTGACCCGCCCCCGATCGGAGTGATGACAATATCCAAATCAGGCTGTTCTTCAATAGCCTCCAGATGCATTGTGGCGACGCCTTCGAAGAGTAGCGGCTCATTGCTAGGATGAATGTACAGGTACCCATTCTGAGAAGCCAACCGCTCCGCGTACTTACGCGCCTCGTCATAGTAATTTCCATGGAAAAGAAGTTCGGCACCCAAATCCTTGACAGCCTCAGACTTTAGTTGGGGAACGCCGTGTGGCATAACGATCTTGACCTCTACACCAAACAGCTTCCCGGCGTAGGCTACTGACTGAGCATGATTACCCGTCGACGCCGTAATGACCGTACGAGGTTGACCTTGCTTTACCATGTTCTCCATAAAGCGCACGCCCCCGCGGACTTTGAATGCGCGTGTGGGTTGGAGGTTCTCCAGTTTGAGAAATACTTCGCATCCAAGAAGTTTCGAAAGCCCTCTCGGGTGAATCAAAGGAGTGGGCTTCAAGTAGCGATTAACGATGGTTCGCGCGGCAAACACATCGATTAGCCGTGGAATCTGAGGCTGCGCCGTTTTCATCACATTCACCTGTGCCGCTGCTAATTTCCACTCCGAAAGAGCCTTCAACTAAAGAAGCTGTTCATTCGGCCAGCAAAATTACACGCTCCTATATGCCCTCTCTTGCGATCACAACGTCGACCCGCGTGAAGCAGTGGGCGAAGTTATGGCTTGGGTGGCGCGACTTACCCCAAGCAGTGTTAGACGTAATTGCAGACTAGGCCTAATATTCCGCCGAGAAGGACGAGGAGGGCTCCGATTCCCTGCAGTGCAATGATCCCAATCACGATCAGAACGATAGCCCACTAGGGTTTGGTAGCACGTTTGGAGATGATAATTGCCACTACGCCGAGTATCAAGCCCAAAATCTCATACCTAGGGAAGAGTCGTGGCATTCCAAACGACATCGAACTCATCACTGCGAACCCCATAAACCCGAGAAGCCTGAACGAGTGAAGCATCGACGAAGCGAATGGAGATAGAGCTATTTGTTCGGTGTTGACGCAGTTGCAGTTTTCTAGTGTGTGTGCGCACTACCCTGCCCATGCACCACTAGACCGTATCCTACTTATTGCTAGAATCAAGATAAGTACAGCAATAGACGAAACAAGTATGAATTGTAAAGAAAGAATTGGCGATATGCGTGAAAGATGCGCAAGACAATCGCTTCCTTGAAGGAGATAACTGTTAAATACGACTTGACTCGGCGGGCCTCTTCATGAGCACAACGAGCGACTCAAAGAAGTACGTCGCGGAGTTCGTCGGCACATTTGTGTTGGTCTTCATGGGCTGCGGCAGTGCGGTGCTTGCCGGCAAATACATTGGTTTCGTTGGAATCGCATTCGCGTTTGGGTTGTCGGTGTTGGTGATGGTGTACGCGATTGGAGGTATCTCGGGATGTCACATAAATCCGGCGATATCAATCTCGATGCTTGCTTCAGGCAAGATGAAAGCTAAGGACGCAGCTATTTACGTTGTAATGCAATGCTTAGGAGCTGTGATCGCGTCGACGGTGCTCTACGGGGTGGCTTTGGGAAAGCCAGGATATAGCATCGCTGTGGACGGTTTGGGTCAAAACGGATATGGCATTGCCTCTCCCGGTGGCTTCTCTATGCTTTCCGGGTTCATTGCGGAAGTCGTATTGACGTTCATTTTCTTGCTTGTGATTTATGGTTCAACTAGTGAGGCAGTGCCGAAGGGTTTCGCAGGCATCCCGATCGGACTCAGCCTCGTCATGATTCACTTGGTTGGTATACCCATAACGGGTACGTCAGTGAACCCGGCCAGAAGCCTCGGACCAGCAGTCTTAGTCGGAGGCATTGCTTTGAGCCAACTTTGGCTCTTCTGGGTTGCCCCAATTATCGGCGGACTTTTCGCCGCGGCCCTATGGCGATTCCTCGGATCCCAAGTAGAGAATAAGACCATCTCTGCGAATCGTGAAACGCATAACCCGCCACATTCTCAATCTGCCTGAATTACTCCCGGCGATCCATGCAGTGTGTGCGGATCCTGTGGTGCGCACTAGCTGTGAAAAACTCCGGACTGATCAGTGAAGTTTCGTTGCCCGGTGACCAACGCTGCTAATTGACTGATGGGATGACTTCAGTACCCGTATTTCTTTGCTTCTTCGCCGAGGCTAGCGACGAGCTTCGGGAACTCGTCCAAACCGAACGCTGGGGATATTTTCACGTCTGTTTTGAACAGGTACAAGAGGGGTGCTACTTTCTTGGTTAGTTCGTCGTTTGAGTTTGCTTCTACTACGAAGAAACCGTATCTTAAAGTGAACCAAGCGGCGAGAGGCTTCATCCTCTCAATGGCTTCTCCAGCTTTCTTCTGCAAGTCAGTGCTTTTCTCGAAATTGTTCTTCACGTCTGCGGGGGGGTTGAATTCTATGAGATATTTCATGCATGAAACCAGCCTTTATCAGATATATTAATTCTGCTATACTTGCAGTTCTACCAAGATCATGCTGATGCCGCGAGCACCCAAAATTTGAACCGCGACTTTAGTGGATTTTTTTTGTGTGTTTGCGTGCGCGCACCATTTTGCCACACACACTTTTCGAACGACGGACGACGACAGGCAGATGTTGATTCTAACGCATGCCGCCAGGTATCATCGGGGTCTGATCGGAATGCTAGATAGCACAAACTTTTGCCGGGTTCCTCACCGTGTCTTTGAATGAAGCTCAATCCAGTTAATGTACGGGGGTTTGTTGTCTATCTGCCACATGAGGCACACGAATTCCCCTAGATGAGCCACTTCATCGATGAAGGCTTGGATCAAAAGGTCTTCCACTGTACCCTTTTCCTTTCCTTCCGAGAACGAAACATCCCTGCTCAGTTCTTCAGGGTTAAGGTCTCCGAGTAGTCTTCTCGTCTTTTGTGTGACCTCGCTCTCATAGCTTTCCACCTCGACGAAGTTCTTGAAAACCGAAGGATCACGGTCTCCAAAAGGCCAAGGCTTGCCTGCAATGTCGTAATGGAGCAAATAATCCTCTACCTCAAGCAGGTGAATGAAGATTCCTTGGAGTGAGTTCCAGCTGGCCTCGCGATTCCTAACGAACTCTTCCCAGCCTAGCGTTTGGAACTGTGAGAGGAATTTCCGTCGGGATAGAATAACGTACTCGTAGAGACGTGAAATATCTGGACCGTTCATGCCTGTGGCTGGATTATTCAGGAGTTAATAGCTCTCTTGCTCACAGTTTTTCGCGTGTGTGGGCGAACACACACCAAGAATCAAACAAAACGATCATTGAGGACGTTTCCGTTGGCTCAAAACGTCTCGACCGCTTCGTGAAAGTTTTGCGTAGTAGCCTTGATGCAATGAATAGGTCTAATTTGTCGTTTGGTTTTCCTTGATAATTGTACTTGCTCTCTTGGCTGCCCATTCCACGATAGGCGTACAACGCTCACGATGAACCCTTTCGCGGTAAATCACATTTCCATCAGGCGTCTTGAAGTCGATATGAGTAAGCTCACAGCACTTACATGACCCAAACGTCTTTACAAAATCGTTGTAGAATTGATCGACCGCTGCGTAGCTTTGATCACGGCTTTGATCTGGGCTGTCTCGACCAAGCGCCAGACTGATCGCCATCACCGCACCAGAAAGAGCTCCACACATGTCACCGTTTCTAGCGATGCCTCCACCGAATCCCGTAGCGATCCTAGGAATAAATCGCGCACCGTCCTTCTCCAATTCTGAATGCTTGCTTACGACGAGAAACAGAGATTCCGCACAGTTCAAACCAGAATCAAAGGCACGTCTCACTTCATCCTCAACGCTCATTAGTTGTCAACTAACGTTTCCACGCATAACCCCATCCATATAGTGTCGCTACGCCTCTCAAAGGTGAGATATGCCAGTAATCGCGCCCGCGGGTGGCCAGGGTCTGTGCTCCCATTTGTTCGCAAGCGAACAAACTACCAAGGAGCATTCACAACGAGTTGAAGCGTTACACACGATTGTGCTACAATTCCAGCGCAATTGTGCTACAATTGCGGCGCTGTGTAGGCCAGTGGAGATGTTTGTGTTCTGGCGAACAAATTCGGTTCAGCGGGCCGCGGTCCCACTTTAATGGGGGACACTCTGGACAACACGGACGGTTTGGCCCATTTTTGGGTTATATTCATGAAAAAACTAGGGTGAAGGCCACACGGTGTAGGTCACGCTCGTTTTTCCAACCTGGCCTGGTTGGACCCCACCCCCCTGAGGGAGGTACCGCCACAACCAACATAGCCAGCGCTACAACCCATGTCTCTGCCTGGGCTTAACCTGGTGGAAGCGAAGGTTCGGACTGCAGGGCTCCGGGTCCTGAATGCTCGACCTCTTCCAGGGAACTGGACAGCTGATTGGAGACAGTTTGCATACTCCGCCAAAGACACTCGTGTTCACGGCCGACTATTCAACAAACGGAGACCAAATGCTTCAGCTCGTCACCTGAATAGTTGGTTCGGATATCTGCTCTTAACTAACCAATGTGATCGGTGAAGTCGGAGAGTTGGGTGGATCGTGGCTGCTTAGTACGGCATTATTGCAGAATTTCGATTCTTAGCAGGGATTTTTACAATAGCAGAAATGAAGAGCTTCCTTCTTCTCTAGCCACTACGGTGAAGTGGTCCTTAAGCTGGAATGCAAAGATGAAATATCCCTCAATCTATCCGACCTAAATGAGTGCCATGACGCCCGTACAGCAAGTTCTCGAATCCTCAAAACGTGATCACGATCGTTATCTAACGGAATTCAAAGAGTACCTCTCAATTCCGAGTATCTCTACACTTTCTGAACATAAGCCAGACATGCAACGTTGTGCTGAGTGGCTTGCAAATCAACTGAACGGCATAGGTTTCAAGAATGTTGAGATTCTTGCCACCGCGGGGCATCCAGTCGTCTACGGTGAATGGCTTAACTCACCAGGCAAACCCACCGTTCTAGTCTATGGGCATTATGATGTTCAACCAGTTGATCCACTGAACGAATGGACTTCACCCCCATTCGAACCTTCGGTGCGGGGAGACAACATTTACGCTCGGGGAGCTTCTGACATGAAGGGACAAGGTCATGGAGTTCTGAAGGCCTTGGAGGCATGGCTGAAATCAGGCGGCTTGCCGGTCAACGTGAAGATATTCTTCGAGGGTGAAGAGGAGATTGGTTCACGAAATCTCGAACCATTCGTCGAAAAGTACAAGAGCAAACTGAAATGTGATCTTGTCCTAAACTGCGATTCACAGATCCTAAAACCTGACGTGCCCTCTCTGGTATACGGGCTTCGTGGTTTGGCATACTTCGGTGCCTATGTTTACGGGGCGAAAAGTGACCTGCACTCAGGGCTTTTTGGAGGAGCAGTCCATAACCCGGCGCAGGTACTCTGAATTAATCGCAGGAATGCACGACGCAAACGGGCACGTCACTTTGCCTGGCTTCTACGATAAGGTGCGTGTTCTCTCAAGAGAAGAACGCGCCGAATTGACGCGCATTCCAATTTCCGACGAAGCTGTGAAAGAGATGACTGGGACTAAGCTGCTGTACGGAGAGAAAGGATTCACGACAATGGAGCGGATCGGGGCACGGCCTACTCTCGAAGTAAACGGTCTCCTCTCTGGTTTCACCGGCGAGGGATCAAAGACCGTCTTGCCCGCGAAAGCCATGGCAAAGATCTCCATGCGGCTTGTTCCCGAACAGGACAATGGGGCAGTGGAGAATCAGTTGAAGGAGTACCTGCGCAAGAATGCACCTCAAACCGTAACCTGGGAGGTCAAGAGTCTCGCGAGCGACGCGGCTGTTCTTGTCGATCGCAATACGCCAGCTATGCGAGCAGCTGCGTCAGCCCTAGAAGCCACTTTTGGAGTGAAACCGGTCTTTCAACTGGCGGGAGGCAGCGTTCCCGTGGTGAGCATGGTCAAATCCAGACTTGGCGTTGACTCGGTTCTATTGGGATTCGGCCTACCCGACGACCATATCCACGCCCCCAACGAGAAACAGCACTTACCCACTTATTATCGCGGCATCGAAACCTACATCCGCTTCTTTGACTTGATTTCACAGAAATAGAGATACACTTCTTTCAGGGCTCTTGCACGACATGTGACTTCGTCGATGATACGTAAGGGCCACATCCAAAACGCAAAAAGAAACGAAGTGAATCCGATTACTCAAGGGCTCATTTCATCTGAAGTTCAAGTCACCGGATCAGGTGTAATGCCATAATGCTCGCACAGGACTATTTTGGTGAGAAACTGTTTTTCTTCGCCGCGGGAATAGTTGTTGGTGTTCCGACCGCAGTCTTCTTTGAGGCAGTGTCACATCTCTGGTTCACGTTTTTCGGAGTTGCCACCCTTGTCGCGCCTTTGGTAGAAGAATTTTGCAAAGCCTGCACCCTGTTTTATCGTTACGAGCGTCCTGGGAAAATTCTCATGCGCAACGGTTTCCTCGCTGGCATAGGATTCGGAGTTGCTGAGTTCTTTGTATATGTTCAAGCGGGTGTTCCGTTTTTGCTACGGTTGCCTGCAATCGGATTCCATGGGGCAGGTACCGCGATCGTGGCGTATGGGATCTACAAGCGCAAGACGTTGAAGTATTTTTTCCTAGCGGTCGCGTTGCATTTTACTAACAATCTCTTCGCTGCGATGGGACCGCTTTGGTTCATCGGAGGCTTAGGCGCGACGGTAGCTTCATACCTCTTAGCTTGGACTTTCTATAAGCGTGCGAAAGAGTCTGTCGCTCCGACCACACAACTGCTCCCTAAATTCTGTGCAAATTGCGGCTCGCGACTCACAATGGAAGAAAGATACTGCTACAACTGTGGCAGCCGACAGTCATCAGCAGACGAAAAGTAACAGCCTATGTCAGCAGACGAGAACGTACCGTTACTTTCAGAATGCTAACGCAATTTCTGACGGGTGGATCAAGACCGCAAGCGGTTCTTCACGTATGATCGATAGCAGCCACGAAACTTGACACTACAACTCTCTATGTATCACATAGCAGGCAGAGAATGGTCTAGAGCATTTTGCGGATTTCTTCCATGTTTCGCAGGAAGTCCTGCTCGGTATGCGTGTCTGGTGAGAATGTAGCGTCTAGAATAAGCTCATCAGGTCCATATGCTTTGATTGCTGCCACGTCCTCCTTGATCTGTGCTAGCGTTCCTGAGAAGAACGCTCTGTCCTTGCCCTGTGGTTGTGGAGTAACGGCGAAGTTGTATCGAGCGATTACCTTCACATTAGCTGGATCGCGCCCGACCTCCTTCACTATGCTTCTGAGTTGAGTTGAAGTCGATTTGAGTTGCTCAACTGTCATGCCTACCGGCATCCATCCATCAGCGAGCGTGGCTGTTCGTTTCATTGCGCCGGGGGAGAATGCGGCTAGGTAAATTGGAGGGTGAGGTTTCTGGACTGGTTTTGGTTGGATTATGGATTTTGGCAGTTGGAAGTATTTGCCGTGGAACTCTGCGGGGTCCGTGGTCCATATTGCACGAAGTACACCAATGAACTCGTCTGCGCGTTTGCCACGTGTTTTCATGTTGGCTCCTGTGGCGTCATATTCATCTTTCGACCAACCGAGCCCGAACCCAACTCTCAGCCTGCCACGGGACAAGACATCCAACGTGGTTAAGTGACGTGCTAAGACCACTGGGTTATAGAAGGGAATGTCCAACACGCTCGTTCCTAACGTTACTCGGCTGGTATGCGCTGCAGCGAACGTTAGCGTCTCCAACGGGTCGAAAACACGTTTGTAGGGGTCGGGTAGCGGACCGCCAAAGTATGATGTCTGAGGATTCGTAGGGTAAAGCAAACGTTCCGTCACCCAAAGGCTGTCATACTTCAACTCCTCAGCCCGTTTCGCAACCTTAACGATCGAATCAACGTTAGCAGCAGGACCCATCTGCGGAAGGAAAAACCCGACTTTCATAAGCAATCAAGCGCGTAAGAGTCACCGCGCTATAAATCGGTTGGTGTTGTGGGTTCCAACCAGCCATTTATGCTTCACCAACATTAACCTCTGTGCGTTCGCACCACTAATCTTCCACCAAAAAAAACAAACCACGTGTTCGTTTTTCATGGTTCACAGTTTGTGGATTGTAGTCCGCTGTTTTGTAGATCGGTGACCTCTATCTTGCGTTCCAGGATACTTTAGGTGGGCTTCGTCCGCGTCCGCTCAGGAGTGGGTTGGTCGTTCTCACCGAGAGGTGTGGGGGGAGCAACCGTGGTCGTCGCTTCATGGCGTACAGGGAAGTTCACGGAGTTAGCGATGAAACACATTCGATGGGCATCATCATGGAGTTCCCGTGCGACGTTTGGGGCGCCACCACTGATCCTAACGACCGGATGAAGCACTACCGATGTGAATCGCCCGCTTCCGTCATCAGACTCGGCCATCACTCCTTCAGCTTCGTCTTTGTAGTCCTCGACGATTATCCCGCGTACAGCGCAGAGATGGAGGTACGATAACATGTGACACGAGGAGAGAGCGGCGACAAGGAGCTCCTCGGGATTGTACCGACGTGCGTCGCCCTGGAACACTGGGTCCGCAGACCCCAGCAGGTCGGGTTTCGTTTCAGCCCGGACCAAGTAGTCTCGTCGATATGACCGATAGTCGAGAGTGCCCACGCCGTCGTTTCCCGTCCAGGTAACTACGGTCCGATAGGAATGCGATTTCGCCAAAGCGCTTCGACCTCGGTCCCACCTCATGGATAGTAAAGTTTTCCTAAGTGGCGTGTTGCACAACTCTGTATGCGTATCCAACCTCGGTTTTAGGAGCCTGATCATTTTGTGCTTGGGTCGGTTGGTGGGAGGCTCGCCGCTCCTCTTTTCAAGTTTTTCTTAACTCCAACCGGACCGGACAATTCTCGCGCATCATATGTGACAAGAACGAAAGCTTTTTCGGGTCTTTGGTTCGACTTGTTTGCTGTTTGCTATGAGTTCTGACGCTTACACGAGCGTGGCTGAGAGCTTAGAGGATCTTGAAAAGCCGGTCCTGTTGGCTCTCATCGACCCGATCCGATACCAAGACGCCGTAGTCGGCCTCTTGCGTTACTTTACGGCCAAGGTGCCACGTGGGATCTACGTGAGTCTGAACAAACCTTTCGCGGTTCTGACGAAAGCATTTGACAAAGCCGGTATTGAAACGGGCAAGTTGTTTTTTGTCGACGGCATAACCAATGTTCCCTCAATTGAAGATAACTCGGACCATTCTTGCTTGGGATCTGGGGTCGACCTCAGCAACCTTTGCATCGGCATCTCAAAGGCTGTGAATAGAAATGCCGACGAGAAATTCATCGTTCTAGACAGCCTCTCAACCCTCCTAATCTATAATGACCCCAGAGCCGTCGCCAAGTTTGCCCACTTACTGACGGAGAAGATGCGCAGGTGGAATACTTCAGGCTCGCTCATGACGGTGGAGATGAATGCGGAACGTGACGTCGTTTCCCAGCTCGCGCCGTTCTGCGACAAGGTCGTGAAAATATGAGCGACGCAGTACCCACCGAAAGCATTCAGCTTCAGGTATTGGATTCGGTACTCTATGGGGCTGCGAAGGCGTTCGACTACCTCGGGATACGAGGGCAGGACATGCTAGACAAGGTCGGCGAAGGGATCCTTGACTACTGTATCAAGAAAGGTTTCATCAAACGCGTTGACGACCCGCAACAGTTTGCTTATGGAATAGTTGCCTTCTTCAAGGATAATGGGTATGTCGCTAATGTCGAATTCACCCAAGACAACGAGATAATTACAATCACAATGCGCGATTGGAGTTATATGCCGCTGATGAGCAAACTTCGAAACCAGAGTTGCTTTCTTCTAAGCTGCCCGTTGTGTCTGGCCAATAACTCTTTCCGGAAATCAAACTCGTTGGGATGGAAAGCAATTAACGAGAGGGTCACGGCGGACGGGGACTACACGGTCCAGTTCAGAGTTGTTCCACCCTCAGCTGCGGCCAACGTCCCCCCAGAGCCTTACAACATGAGCACCGTCAAAGCTGAGAGCAATAGGGGGAAGAGAATTGGGTTACCAGCTTTCGAAGCTACGGAATACGGACTGGCACGGGCCTTTGATTATTTGGGAGCCCAAGCCCAGCTGCTCTTAGATAATGTTGGAAGCGGAGCGGTCGAATTCCTGCAGAGTGATCTTCACGTACAGCTACCAAAGAACCACAGAAAGTCCCTGCAGGAATTGTCGTCGTTCTATACTCAAGGTGGGTTAGCGGACAAGATAGAGTTCGATCTCTCAGACTCCAAGATGGAGGTAGCATTCACGAACTATCGATACGCACCCGTTCTTGAGCGGCTTCTCGACGAAGGCTACCGCTTGACCTCATGCCCATTTACCTTAGCCGCGAAAGCAGTCCTTCGAAATGCAGGCTTTGCAGCGACCAACATGCAATGGAAGGTTTTGAACGATCGGAACGCGGAAATGAAGATGGAGCTTCGTGTTGCAGGTCACGAATTTGATGAGGACAAGGTCGGGCGTATGATGGACGGCGTCTAGACCGAAAAAAGGTCCTAGGATCAAGCACACGAATTTGAAGCGTCGTCGTTCGTCAGGGGGCGAGCTCACCCTCAACCGATTTATTTGCCTTTGTCGGTCGCAATATTTAGCAACTACGATTAGGAGCAAAGAATGGTCTCTCAAGCTTCTTGCTAATGCAAGGAATTAGAAACAACCCTTAGAAGAAACTCTATTCGAGTCGGGCACGATTGATTTGGCGGGCCTGAGAGAGTTCACTGCAGCTCGAGATTTCCTTCTCAACGCGCACAACTATCCGGAAGCGAAGGCCGGATTCGAGTGGCCAGAGTTGAATCAGTTCAATTGGGCTTTGGATTACTTCGATATGCTGGCGGGGAAATGTTCCAACCCTGCTCTAATGTATGTAGACGAGAAGGGGTTAGAGAGGAAGGTCACTTTTGAAGCGATGAAGGAGCGGTCCAACAAGGCAGCCAATTACCTCTTGACCCTAGGCCTCAAGAGGAGGGATCGGATCATGCTCATGATGCCTAGCTCGGTTGAATTGTTCGAAGTCTTTCTCGGAGCGATGAAAGCGGGGTGCGTGATCATACCTGCTTCCACTCTATTGACGGGTGACGATATTCGAGACAGAATTGAGAGGGGGAAAGCCAAGTGCGTCTTCGTCGGCACAGAGTTAGCTGATAGAATTGATTCAGCCTCAATACCTCACTCCGTAACTAAGGTTGGTGTTGGAGGAGTAAGGAACGGTTGGACAGATTATGCGGAGATAGACGATCAGTCTGCAAACTTTAGAACCGAGGATATATTCAGCTCCGAAGACGAACTCCTAATCTACTTCACATCAGGAACGACTGCGAAACCTAAACTTGTTCTTCAAACCCACCAAAGCTATCCGGTTGGGCACCTAAGCACGATGTACTGGATAGGGGCAAGGAAAGGTGATGTACATTACAACATCAGTGCGCCTGGTTGGGCAAAGTACGCGTGGAGCAGCATCTTCGCGGCCTGGAACGCAGAAGCCACAAGTTTCCTTTACAATTACTCTGGGAAATTCGACCCCAAACGCGTTCTAAGTGTGATTGAAACCTACGGCGTGAGAACTCTCTGCGCCCCTCCAACTGTATGGAGATTCTTGCTCTTGGAGAACTTGAAGGATTACAACTTCTCGCTCAGGGAACTCGTTAGCGCCGGCGAACCATTGAACCCTGAAATTAACCAGAAAGTGCGCGATGCAACCGGGCTTACTATACGAGAAGGCTTCGGGCAGACTGAAACAACCATAACGGTCGGTTTCTTCCCAGGGATGGAGATCAAATTGGGTTCGATGGGAGTTGTGGCTCCGGGGTTTAACGTAGAAATCCTAGACGATGAATATAGCCCCGTTCCACCAAAGACTGATGGCATTCTCGCTATTCGGGTCAAGCCGCGAAGACCGGTCGGCGTGATGGAAGGCTATATCGACCCGCGCGAGAAAAATCGTGAAGTCTTTGTTGGAAATTGGTATCTTACCGGCGACCTGGCATCGCGCGACGCCGACGGCTACTTCTGGTTCATAGGAAGAGCCGACGACGTATTCAAGAGCTCAGACTATAGGATCAGCGCCTTCGAATTAGAGAGCGAACTTCTGGTCCACCCTTCCATAACGGAGGTTGCGGTCGTTGCAAGTCCAGATCCTCTTAGGGGGTTCGTACCAAAAGCGTATGTGCTGCTCAAGCCCAACTTAATCGCTTCCCAGGAATTAGCCCTGGAAATATTCAACTTCACCAGGGGACGGGTGGCGCCTTACAAACGGCCGCGGATCATACAATTCGTAAACGAATTACCTAAGACCATGAGCGGAAAGATCAAGAGGACAGACCTGCGGAAAATCGAAACCAACCAGAGAAGTTCCCTAACAAGGAGCAAGGATGAATATTTCGAGAGCGATTTCGCGGATGTTCTTAAAACCCGCCAATGAAATTATTCTTGAAGATTCTTTGTAGCAGACGTTAACACGCACCGACATACTCGCAGAGGCAGGGGGTCAATTCAAAACGTAGTGCCAAGCGAAGCGAGCTAGCTGGTCAGGTCGTACTGGTAGAATAATCCTTAAAACAAGGAAAATTACTGAGTTGAGCGTGACGAGAAGGAAAAAGTTGTGGCAAAAGTCTCTACAACAACGGTGATTGGCCTACTTGCTGGTTTTGTCATCGGTATAATTGGGCTCGGTCGAGCCAATAGCGTTAGTCCTGGTCTAGCGAATGTTGCATCGAAGATTCATCAGTACATGCTGTGGATTGTGCTTTTGTCTTTGCTTGTGCCGTTAGCTGATTATTTTGTATCAACAGGTTTGACTACAACGGTTATTGGTTTCGTGGCACGTCAGCCGCTTCGTCATGTGGCCGCGTTCTTCATGGGGCTCGGGGTAGCTTTGCTTTTTCTAGTCGTCATTGCACCTCAAATGTTCTAGATTGTCTTTTAGACGCTAATTGTTTGCAACAATTCACTTAGATGGATTATCCTCACGACAACCGCCGCTTCAATCATGGTGCTCGGCGTCTAGGATTACATTCTGAAGACATGGCACATTCTCGTTGGGATTGGGCGGTTTACCAAGTAACCTGTGTGAGTCGTAGTTTCATTCAGCTCTGAGTCATCCGAAGACTCTAATTGCTGATATTCTTTTCGTGCTCTTGAACTTGAACTGGCATTCATCGGGCGCTCTTCGGTAGGTATTTACAAAGCGCGTAAATACGATCGCAAAGCTAACTGATCTAACTGATAATCTTTGGAGATTAGTCGCGCGGTTGCTTCTCTTCTGCAAGAAGAGATTGTCTTTGTGGAGTCTGGAGCAACTGTGTCCGCGGTTGTTCGGATTATGGTTGAGAAATCGGTCAGGAATGTTTTTGTCATGAGAAAAGGGGAACCTGTCGGATTGGTCAGAGATTGGGATATTGTGAGGAGAGTGGTAGCCCCCAACCTGAACCCGGAGGCGGTGAAGGTTGATGAGATAATGTGTGCACCTGTAGCATCTGTTAACGCTGATGCTGAGCTCTCAGAGATCGCAGCACGGATGGCTGAGACCGGAGCCAGGAGGCTTCTTGTAGTCTTAGATGGTAAAATCATGGGAACAATCACAGCGGCGAGTCTCCTGAACATCGTCTCCCATTTTCCGGACAAGAGTACCCAAGAGATCTTGAGGTCTGTCGCTGGCCTGGCATAGGAGTTCTTCAGAAAGGCAAATTTTCCAAGGGTCACTCAGTGTCACTTCATAAGAGACCAGCTAACAGGGTAGTTTTCACAGTTATTTGAAACGAAGATAGAGATTAACGAAACTGTGCTTATCAAAAGGCAACCCTTGCCTCCATATTTCTAGTACGCCCATTCCAAGGCTAAATTTGGAACCGTAAGTTAAAACAGATGAGATGGAATCCGGGCGTAGCAGGCTGGAAGGTAGCTTTTGGGCAACCTAGTTCCAATAACTCGAGCCAACTTCCTCCCATTAACCATCGTCATCGTGCTCGCTGGCCTAGCCGCCGCCTTCTATTCGCACCGGACCTTCCACCCGATTGACGCTGCCCTCGTCATGGTCGGAGCTCTGCTGACACACGCGTCAGTGAACGCCTTCAACAATTACTTCGACTATCGCTCCAAAATCGACGCGAAAACCCCCAAGACACCCTTCAGCGGCGGAGTCGACATACTCGTCAACGGCATGATGAAACCCTCGGAAGCACTAACGGTGTGCCTGTTCACCCTAATCTGCGCTGCCTTGATTGGAGTCTACTTCTTGGTACGCTTCTTCAACGTCCTCCTCCTCCTAATCGTATACGGAGCGATCATAATCGTCTTCTACACGCCAGTTCTTTCGCGCGTGCCCGCTCTAAGCGAAATTGTCGCTGGCTCCGGCTTCGGGCTCATGGGTTTAGGAGTTTACGTTACGCAGACTGGCTTAATCGACGCCGCAGGCATCGTCATACTAATCCCCATCACAATTCTCGTCGCCTTGCTCCTGTTCCTCAATGAATTCCCGGACGCGGAAGTCGATAGGGTTGCGGGTAGGCGGCACATCGTCATACTGTTAGGGAAAAAAGGTTCGGCTTGGCTTTACGTGGCAGGCGAGGCAGCAACTTACGCTTCAATCATACTTGCTGTCGCAGTGGGTGCCGCGCCTCTCCCCGTGCTTATTTCGCTCTTCAGTCTGCCGGTAGCGTACAAAGCCGGTCGACTTACTTTGAAAAACTACAACCGAACACGCGACTTAGTCCCAGCGATGGGGTCAAACGTCCTTTTCATTCTCTCAACAATCACCCTAATGGCATGTGGCTTCGCAGTAGCTTCGCTCGTTTAACGCGTTGCTCTTAACTCGACCGAGTCAATCCACAGCGCCTGCTGCAGAGACGATTGGGAGCATGAAACTTTTCCCGAGCGTTTTGTTCATGGACGGAGTGTTGGATTTCAATTCCAGATGAAGCGCTTTAATCGTGTCCCTCATCAAACGCGTTGCGTCAACATCACGTTGCGTGTCACTTCACCCGATGATATGATTCGACGGCTTTAGCTACTGGAGTTCTTCAGATTCAGATTTGCTCAGTGCAGTTTTCGCCGAGGTGAGTCTCTTGTAGACGGAACACACAAGTCTAATATTGCCGCACAACGGCGTCGTTTAATCAAGTAGGGATTGTTATTTGGATAAGAAAGGCGGCACGACGAACCGAGACTGGTGGCCGAACCAGTTGAGGCTTGGTATGCTGGACCAGCCTTCCTCCAGGGCCAATCCGATGGGCGAGGGTTTCAACTATGCTAAAGAGTTCAAGAGTCTCGACTTGGAGGCCGTGAAGAAGGACCTCCGTGAACTGATGACGAAGTCGCAGGATTGGTGGCCGGCAGACTTCGGCCACTACGGGCCACTCTTGATTCGAATGGCGTGGCATAGCGCGGGCACCTACCGCATTGGTGATGGCCGCGGGGGTGCAGGGGCCGGCAACCAGCGTTTTCCGCCCGTCAACAGTTGGCCTGACAATGTGAACCTTGACAAGGCGCGTCGGTTGCTGTGGCCGATCAAGCAGAAATACGGCCGGAAGATTTCCTGGGCCGACCTGATGATCCTCGCCGGCAACGTCGCCTTGGAATCGATGGGTTTCAAGACCTTCGGTTTCGGCGGAGGGCGCGAAGACATCTGGGAGCCCCAGGAGGATATTTACTGGGGGATCGAGAAAAAGTGGCTTGACGACAAACGCTACTCGGGTGATCGGGACCTAGAGAATCCTCTCGCCGCTGTGCAGATGGGCTTGATTTACGTGAACCCGGAAGGACCGAACCGTAATCCGGATCCGCTTGCTGCTGCCAAAGACATCCGCGAGACGTTCGCGCGCATGGCGATGAACGACGAGGAAACCGTCGCGCTGATTGTTGGCGGTCACACGTTCGGCAAGACCCATGGCGCCGGCGACGCATCAAATGTGGGCCCCGAACCTGAGGCCGCCCCCACCGAGGAACAAGGTCTCGGCTGGAAGAGCAAATTTGGCACAGGCAAAGGGGATGACACGATCACCAGTGGCCTGGAAGTCATCTGGACCCAGACACCAACTAAGTGGAGCAATAACTTCCTCCGAAACCTGTTCGGCTACGAATGGGAACTGACGAAGAGCCCGGCCGGTGCGCACCAGTGGAAGCCGAAAGGTGGCGCAGGCGCCGGTACTGTGCCGGATGCGCACGACCGGTCAAAGCGTCACGCCCCATCCATGCTGACCACAGACCTCGCTTTGCGGTTCGACCCTGTCTACGAAAAGATTTCACGACGCTTCATGGAAAATCCGGATCAATTAGCGGACGTGTTTGCCCGGGCGTGGTTCAAGCTGACGCACCGCGACATGGGCCCGCGCACGCGCTATCTAGGACCGGAGGTTCCAACGGAAGAGCTCATCTGGCAAGACCCCATCCCCGCCGTCAATCACAAACTCATTGATGCACAGGACATCGCCTCCCTCAAGAGCAAGATCCTGGCTTCTGGCCTGTCAGTGTCGGAGTTGATCTCAACCGCCTGGGCCTCAGCGTCCACCTTCCGTGGCTCCGACAAGCGCGGTGGCGCCAACGGTGCCCGCATTCGTCTGGCGCCGCAGAAGGATTGGGAAGTCAACCAGCCTGCCCAGCTAGCGAAGGTGCTCAAAACCTTGGAGGGCATCCAGAGCGCGTTCAACAGCTCGCAGTCCGGCGACAAGAAGGTATCACTGGCTGACCTGATCGTTCTGGCCGGTTGCGCCGGCGTTGAGCAGGCTGTGAAGAGTGCTGGTCACGAGGTGACGGTTCCCTTCACGCCGGGACGCATGGACGCCTCGCAGGAGCAAACCGATGCGGCCTCCTTCGCTGTGCTCGAGCCGATCGCGGATGGGTTCCGCAACTACCTCAAGACCAAATTCTCTGTATCAGCCGAAGAACTGCTGATCGACAGGGCGCAATTGCTGACGCTGACGGCGCCTGAGATGACGGTTCTCATTGGCGGCCTGCGAGTCCTGAATACCAATTTCGGACAGTCCCAGCACGGCGTCTTCACCAGGCGCCCCGGGAC
>Ga0181539_1002140_pt1 | contig 20319 bp, 19 predicted proteins | sample PEATcosm2014_Bin_46_FD_119767 | JGI IMG/M metagenome (GOLD analysis project Ga0181539, IMG submission 119767) | Peatland microbial communities from MTU Mesocosm Facility, Houghton, MI, USA - PEATcosm2014_Bin23_60_metaG | ecosystem: Environmental > Terrestrial > Soil > Wetlands > Peat | place... | reverse complement strand
CGCCATGTTCACGTACATGGTTTCGCACGACGCCCATCATCGCGGGCAGGTGTGCATGCTGGCGCATCAGCTCGGATTCCCCTTGCCGATCCAGACCGCCTCCGGGATCTGGAATTGGGAAAGGCTGTGGAGGGAGTGTGGGTTCACACACCCGCGGTGAGGGAGGGTCCAAATCGGAAATCCGGGTTTACACCCACGCCGCAGAGCAGCTAGCGCACAGGTATCCGTCAGCCGACGGATTCCTGTGCGGCTCTTCATCTTTCGCATTAATAACCTGTGAACGCCCGTGTTTGGGAAGAACCGCGGAGGAATCCGTCGGCTGACGGATACCTCCGCGCTTAGAACATCAGCCGTGCTTGCTATCCGATTGCGGATCGCCGACGGGGGTGCGGTAGATCCGCCCTTCGTGAATGGGAGCGGGAACCAGGCGTCCCGCAAGAAGATGGAGCAGAAACATGAGCAGGAGACCGCCGGCAAGTCCGAGCACGAACCATCGCATATCTGTGTGGGGATAGAACAAGGCGTAGAGCACGAGTACCCAAAAGGAAGTCGTGAGGATCGGGATTCCGACCGCGATGAACATTGTTCCCGAAAAACCCGGAAGATACCACGGGAATTGGTCGTGCACGGACCTGCGTGCCCACCAGGAAGTGTCGATTTTTATGGCCAAGCCCTCTGCCAGCGGCAACTCCGTTTCCTCAGGACCGCGCCGGTGGCCCAACCGGTAGAACTCGGACAGATGCGAGTCGATGGCCGTCATGCCGGGAATCGACTCCAATAGCCTCAAGTAAGCTCGCCAAAATTGAATGACGCGGACGCCGCGGAAGCCCAGCGATATGTAGAATAGCGAAAGCACCAAGCCAAATAGAGCCACAATCAGGCTGATGTTGCGGGCTGTCGTGGTGGCGGAAGTTGTGAACGCCAGAGCCGTAGCGAGGAACGCCTGCACGGTCGTGAAATTGTTTATGCGCGCATAGAGAATGTGATCCTCGTGGTACAGCCGCTCGAGAATCCTGGACCATGCCTGCTTCGGGTCGGGAAGCTTCAATTCGTTGCTCATTACGATCTCAAACCGCGCCACCGTCTGGTTTCGTCGAAACGAAATTGTACATGAGCAGGTAGCGCACAGGTACGCCTATTTTGCGTTCCTGTGCGGAAGGACAAATCACAGATTCAAAATTCAAGATTCAAGAGAAACGCCCCACTTTAAGGGCAGTGGCGGCGAGCGGAAGGACAAATCACAGATTCAAAATTCAAGATTCAAAATTCAAGAGGAGAAGAAACCCATGATCGAGCAAATCCAACCAACCCATCGAGAGCCATTGTATGCCTCTGACGCACAAGCGCATCAACACGGTCAAGAAAGATGACGGCACCATCAAATGGCCCGATGACTCAATAACCCGATGGTTCAATGACCCGATGGTTCAATGGCTCAATGATCCGATGATTCAATGACCCGATGGCCCGATGGTTCAATGTCTCAATGACCCGATGATTCAATGACCCGATGGCCCGATGGCCAGATTCTCTCAGGGGAACTTCTGATCCGGATGTTGCCGTTCCAGGGCTTGGCTGGCGGCGTGGTGGACCGCTTTGTCCACTTCGGAATTCTTCCCTGCGGTTCTTTGATAGACCTCGCGGTAGATTTCCTCGCCTTTTTGGGGTCTTCCCAAACGGTAATGCAGGCTGCCGATGAGCATCGGCCAGAGGGGGTTGTGGGGAAATTCCTGCTGCAACTCACCGAAGAGGCGCAGGGATTTCTCGTACTGCCTTTCGTTGCCGCGCGAGTAATCCTTGGCGAGATAGAACTTCGCTTCTGGCCCCGACAATTCGCCCTTCTGAGCGCAGAGTTGGAGCTGCCGAAGGCCTTCCGTGCGGCTGCCGCCCGGAAGCCCTATGAACATGCTCAGGAATTTAACGATGCCTGGGAGCGTGTCGACAAAGTAGTTGTAGATGCCGACGCCCATATAGGCATCCGTAAGGCTGGGATCGAGCTCCAACGCCCGGAGGAGGTGCGAGCGCATCCTCTTCCCGGCGCGAGCGGTGGGCAGGTCCCGATCGTGCAAGCCTTCCAGCCGGGCGCGCAAGGCATAGGCGAAACCCTCGTAGAGCAAGTTGCGCGCCAGATCCTGACGCAGGTGAATGCGGGCTACGGCTTTGCGAATCGCCACGTTATCGAGGTCATCAAAGTGGGAGTCGTAAGGCGTGGCTTCCATGTTGGCGACGTCGAAGACGTCCGGATCGATGAGATTGGCGGAAACATAATAGATCCTCCACCAGGTGGCGTCAGCTTCCAGCACATAGCCCACGGGTGAATCGGGGTCTTTTTGCTCGATCTGTTGGAAGACTTCCACGGCGCCGTCGAGGTCACCGTCCATCATCATAGCCACGCCGCGCGCGGCGTAATGACGGTCGTCCTCGTCGCTGGGGCGATTGGAGCCGGCCTGCGCGGGGCGGGCGGCCGCGAGGCTCGACGCCAGGAGAGAAGTCACGAGCAGAAGTATCTTCATCATCACGCCGGGGTTCCGCATGAATCTGCCGGAGAGCGAACCATTTTACAACGGAATTTACGTTGGGCGCACTACTCCGGCTGTGTGGGAAACAGCGGAGGGCCGCCCCCACAGGAACGGCCCTCAGGCCGCGGGAGGAGGGGTCACTCAATGCTCTTCCGAATGGTCTTGAACCTGTCCTGAAGCTTCTTGACTTCCTTTTGCTGGTCTTTATTGGGCGTGTCTTGCAAGAGAGCCAGGGCCGCTTTCAAGGTCTCGTCGCCTTCGTCGCAGAGCATTCTTAATCTCTGCGGATCGAGACTGTGGTGGCAGACGACGGCGCCTTCGGCAAGTTGCTGGGCGAGGAAAATGGCGAAAGCCGCGCCCTCCAGTTTGGTGGAACCGCTCGCCAGGGCCTGTCGAGCTTTCGCTCGGTCACCGGAAACCACATCGGCAAGCGCGTCATCCACGCCTCTGCGGAGCGCATCCACCAAGGCGCTATCTTGCTGGTCAGCTTCGATCCACCTGCCTTCTTCGACGGTCGCAAGCTCTTTAATCTCGGGTGGGCCTTCGGTGGTGGGGTAGCTTGCCTCCAAGGTCAGTTCTTTGGCGATCACCCCGTCGGGAGCGATCTGGTGCGCGGTTCCGGCAAGATTCAGCGCGGCTTTCGCGGCGGTCACCATAACGTCGTGTTGCAAGCTCCGATACCCGGACCGGGTCTGCGAGGCCTCGGCCTTCTCAGCACCTTTGCTGTAAGCCTCGGCCAATTCCTTGGCGCCCTTAAGTTGGCCCGTGTAAATGACCACGCGCAGCACCCGCGCGCGCTCCGTGTAATCTGCGGGCGGCGTAGCGGTTGCCAGCTTATCGGTGAGGTCTAAGGCTTTGTCCAGATCGCCGGTTTTGAATGCGTCTTTCGCACGGTCATAGGGATGGGCCTGGCCGGCGCCCTGTTTGGAGGGCCCGCAGCTTGCCAGAACAACTCCGGCAGCTACGATCAAACCGAACAAACGAAGTCTTGGGACGATGGAACGAAAAAAAGGAGACATCGAGAGACCTCCTGGGGAGGATAGTACTGCGTATGGATCGCATCGCCACGGAGGGGCCGGCGCGATGGACCTGCGCCACTTGGTTTGCCAAGACCGCTGCTCGAGCACCAGGGAGGTTAAGCTGAACAGCATGCCTCGGCGGCATAGCGGCGCAACTATAAGTCAAGCGGGCGGCGAATTCAAGAGTAAGATTGCCGTTGAGGGGGGGGTGAGGGCATGGAAAAAGTAACTCGCCGAGAGTTTCTGACCACGGGAGTTGCGGCTACGGCGGGAAGCGTGGCAGCGCGGGGAGGTTCCTCGCGGCCTTTCCCCCGTGCCTTGGATCGCCCGCCCAATGTTCTCCTGATCATGTCCGACCAGCACACGCGGAACGCGCTGGGCATTGCGGGCAATCCGGTGGCACAGACGCCGAACCTTGATGCTTTGGCCCGCAGCAGTGTGCGTTTTGACGACGCCTATTGCACCTTTCCGGTTTGCGTTGCCTCGCGGGCCTCGCTCCTGTCCGGTTTGTACACGCATCATCACCAGGCCTACGACAACACGCAGCCGTGGCCGTTCAGCGTTAAAACCCTGGCTCACTACTTGGGCCGCGCCGGTTACACGTCGGGCGCCATCGGCAAGATGCATTTCGTCGACGCGCAAACGCATGGATTCGACTACAAGCTGGACTTCAACGATTGGCATCAGTACCTGGGTCCCAAAACCAAACTCGTGGCGGAAGAAATCATTGACCCCAATTCCGGCTCGGGGCTTCCCCAGATCGACGACCTGTGGCGGGAGTCGGGCGATCCCTGGACGGGATTCATCGAGCGCGACAATCGCGAAGGCTATACGGCGGTCGGGCGCATTTCCGCGCTGGCCGAAGAAGATCACTTCGAGACTTTCGTAGCGCGCGAGTCCATGCGCTTCTTGCGCCATCATGGGAAGAAGCAACCGTTTTTCCTGATCAGCTCTTTCCTCAAGCCACACGATCCCTTCACGCCCGCGGAGCGCTTTGCCAGGATGTTTCACCCGCCAGACATGAAGCTTCCGGAGACGTGGGGGAAAGTGGACCTCGCGACCGTCCCCCAGGGAATTCGGAGCAGGATCCACTACGACTCAGCCTGCCCGGAATTGCGCTTTCCGGAGGCGGCAAAGTTGCACACGGCCTTGTATTACGCCAGCTTGGCGCAGACGGATGACAACATTGGAAAGCTTTTGGGGATGCTCACCGAACTCGGCTTGGAGGAGAACACCATCGTCATTTACACCTCGGACCACGGCGAAATGTTGGGTGAACACGGGCTGTGGCAAAAATTTGTCTTCTATGAGCCCTCCGTGGGCGTGCCGCTTCTCTTCCGTGTTCCCGGCGTGACCCCGTCCAATGCTCTCTGCGCGACCCCGGTCAGCCTGGTGCAGATGGTTCCCACGCTGCTCGAACTCTGCGGCGTTGCCACCCCCGCGGGACTGGATGGCGCCAGTTTCACGCGTCTCCTGCGTGAACCGGGCGCGGAGATCGACAGCACGGTGTTCGCGGAAGTAGCATTGAAAACCAAACACCCGGGCGCCATGATTCGCCAGGGCCGCTACAAGTATTCCTACTACGTGGGTGACCTCGACGAACTGTACGACCTTCAAACCGACCCGGCGGAAATGAAAAACCTCGCGCTGCTTCCCGCCTATCGCCAGAAGCGGGACGAACTCAAGAGGCTACTATTTGCCTGGCACGACCCGGAAAATGAGGTGGGGTAAATTCGCATGCGCCCCACTGCCCACGCTTATCGCGCCTTGATTTCTGTCCAGTAGCGGTCGTAGAGGGAGATGACGGGCCCGAGGTCGCGCATGAACTCGCAGCGGTTGAGGGAGGCGGGGTCGGGGAAGACGGCGGGATTGGCTAAGAGCCACGGGTCAATTTGCCGCTGATCGTAGCGGTTGGGGGTATTGAAGCCGCAATCATTCACGAACAGCGCCGCCACTTCCGGGCGATGGAAATAATTGATGAAATCCTCCGCCAGTTGCGGGTGAGGAGCGTGGCGCGGAATGCAGGCGCAGTCAACGGAAATCGTGCAGCCCTCTTTAGGGATGATGTAACGAATGCGCGGTTCATCCCGCATGACGAAGGTCATGTTGCCATTGTAGGCTTGGGCGATCCAGGCGTCGCCGGCGGCGAGGTCCTGCTCAAAATTGGAACTGTTATAACCCTTCACCATGGGCTTCTGGCGCAGCAAAAGGTCGCGCGCTTGCCGAATCTGGTCTGGGTCGGTGGAATTCAGCGAGTAACCGAGTTTCTTCAGCGCCATGCCAAAAACCTCGCGCGTATCGTCGAGCAGCAGAATGTGTCCCGCCAAGCGCGGATCAAACAGCGCGTTCCAGCTATCGATATTCTCTTTGACCAGGTCGGCGCGATACGCGAGCCCGGTCGTGCCCCAAGCGTAGGGCACGGAATAATCATTTTGCGGGTCAAAGGGCAGCCCTAGGAAGCGCGGGTCAGTATTCGCCCAGGCGTTGGGCATCCGCTGCTTGTCCAGCTTGGCCAGCAAACCCTGCCGCACCAGAATCTCCACCATGTAATCGCTCGGGACCACCAGGTCGTAATCCACGTTGCCGGCCTGCAATTTGGTCAGCAGCGCTTCATTCGAGTCATAGAGGTCGTAGTTCACCTGGCAGTGATACTCGCGTTCGAAGCCGTGAATGACGCGCGGGGAAATATAAGACGACCAAATGTAAATGTTCAGTTGCGGCAGTTGCCCGCCCGCCTGCCAGGTGCGTGCTACGACCGGAGTAACCATCAAGAGGAAAATCGCGCCCGCACTGGCCAGCGCCGCCCGCAGCTTCATGGAGCCGCGCTCCAATCTTTGGGCCACGAGGACGAGCGGAATCGTGGTGATGAGAATGATGGTGGAGATGGCGTTGATCTCCGGCGTAATGCCGCGCTTCAGCCGCGAGTAGATTTCCAGCGGCAGCGTGGTGGAGCGAACGCCGGCCACAAACGACGTGATGAGGTAATCATCGAAAGAAGTGGTGAAAACCAGCAGGGCGGCGGAAAGGATCGCCGGGGCGGCAATGGGCAACGTGACGCGAAAGAAAGTGGTCCACTCGTTCGCGCCCAAATCCAGTGCGGCTTCTTCGAGGGAGCGGTCCATCCCGGCCAGGCGCGCTCCCACGACGATGATGACATAGGAAATGCAAAAGGTAATGTGGGCGATGACGATGGTCCCGAGACTCAGTTTCATCGTCAGCAAGCTGAAAAAAATCACGGTGGCGACGGCAATCACGATTTCCGGGATGACCAGGGGGAGATACACCACGCCGTCGAGAAGCGCTTTGGCGCGCCGGCGAGGCCGCGCAAAGACTAGCGAGGTCATCGTCCCGAACACCACGCAAGCCAGAGTGACCCCGGCGGCCACCACCAAGCTGTTTTCCAGCGATTGAAAAATCTGTTGATCGCGCCAGAGGACGGCATACCACTCACCCGTGAAACCCATCCAGTGAGCGGAGAGTCGCGAGCGGTTGAAGGAATAAACCATCAGGACAAAGATGGGCGCGTAAAGAAACAGGTAGACGGCGGTGGTGGTGGTCGATAGTCCCCAGCCGCCGCGGCGCGCGCCTGCCATCAGAGCATCTCCCCCGTGGTGTGTTCGCTCTTCCGCAAACCCACCGCCACCAGCGCCAGCACCACAAAGGTCAATAGAAATGCTACCGCCGAGCCGAAGGGCTGATCGCGCGCCACGGCAAACTGGTTCTGGATGAGGTTCCCGACCATTATGGTGCGAGCGCCGCCCAACAAATCCGGGGTGACGAAGGCGCCGACGGAGGCGATGAAAACCAGAATGGATCCGGCCACCAGGCCCGGAGAAGAGAGCGGCAAAGTCACTCGCAAGAAAGTGGGCCACCACGGCGCACCCAAGTCCTGCGCGGCTTCCAGAAGCGTGGGGTCCAACTTTTGCAGCACCGCGTAAAGCGGCAGAATCATGAAAGGCAATTCGCCGTAAACCAGCCCAATCATCACCGCTAGGGGCGTGTAGAGCAGGCGCAAAGGCTCGTGGATCAGGTGCAAAGCCAGCAGGGTATTATTCACCACGCCTTCGCTGCGCAGGATGATCATCCAGGCGTAGGTGCGGATGAGAAAACTGGTCCAAAAGGGTATGACCACCAACATCAGAAGCGCGGATTTCCATCGCGTCGAAACTCGCAGCGCCAGCGTGTAAGCGACGGGAAAGCCCAGCAGCGCGCAGAGCGCCGTGGTAATCAAAGCCATCCAGAAGGACCGCCAGTAAACCTCCAGGTAGAGCGGCTGAAACGCGCGCGCATAATTGGCGAGGCCCAATGTCCAATCAATCGTTCCATAAGGCGAGCGCCGCGCAAAGCTCACCGCCAGCAGGTAAGCCAGGGGTAGGAGAAAAAAAACCACCAGCCAGAACAGGCTCCCCGTGAGAAGCGTCGCCGTGCGGTATTCGGGACGGCGGCGGAAGAATCGGAGGATCGTTTCCATGCCTTAGAATCGCTCCTGCGCGCGGCGAAGACTTTTCAAGGATCTCGCGAGCAGTGTAGCGCAAATGGGTTCTTGTTGGGTGTATTCTATTACCATGCGACCCAGCGGGACGGTCACGAGGAAATGGCGCAGGGGGAAGGTCCTTCTGCTATTGGCCGTTTCCGCCGCCATTTTTCTGCTGAATCTTCGCCCAGCGGTTGGGCAGGCTCCCGCACCCCAAGCCACCGCCACCAACCCGGCCGTTCCCGCGGAGTCTCCGACGCCCACGGCGCAGGATTTCTTCCAGCAGGGCAACGACGCGGCGCGCCTGAACAAGTGGCAGCAGGCGATTGCTGCGTACAAGAAGGCCCTGGCCCTCAAGCCGGGCTATGTTGAAGCGCATTACAATCTCGGCAATGCCTACGCCGCGCAGCAAGAAACCGCCGAAGCGCTGAAAGAGTATCGGGAAGTGCTGCGCTTGCGCCCGGACTTTCCCGGAGTCCACATGAACATTGGCGCGCTGGAAGAAGCCGTCGGGCAGATTCCCGAGGCCATCGCCGATTATCGCCATGAAGTCAGCGCGCATCCTAACAATGCGGACGCGCATGTGGACCTTGCCAATGCCTTGTTCTTGAACCGGGCATTCAGCGAGGCCGTCCTGGAGTATCGCGCGGCGCTGGCGCTCGCGCCGCGCGATGCGGAAGTTCACGTGGCCCTGGCCAGCGCCCTGCTGCAATCCGGCGATGCCCAGGGAGCGGGTGCGGAGTATCGCCAAGCTGTCGAGTTGGACGCCAACAATGCCGACGCCCACGCCGGCCTTGCCGCCGCGCTGACCCAGGCCGGAGATTTCGCCGGCGGCATCAACGAGTATCGCACCGCGGCTCGCCTGCGTCCCAACGACCCCGAAATCCACATGAGCCTGGCCGCGGCCTTGCACGCCACCGATGATTTGAGTCACGCCATCCAGGAGTACCGGCAGGCGGTGCAACTGCGCCCCAATCAGGTGGAGTACCGCTATTCCCTGGCCCTGGCTTTGCGCGGAGCCGGTGATTATGGGAGCGCCATCGAGGAGTTTCGCCGCGTCATCCGTCTGCGGCCGGATTACGTCGCAGCCCACGCGGAGCTTGCCGCCGCTTACCTCTCCATCAGCGACCATCCCGCCGCGGTCAGCGAATACCACGAGGCGGTGCGCCTGAAGCCCGGCGACCCGGCGCTGCACGAAGCGCTGGGACTGGTCCTGCGCAAGACCGCCGACTTGGCGGAGTCGATTCGAGAGCTGCGCAAGGCCGTCGACCTTTCTCCCGATGAGGCCGACTATCACCGCAACTTGGCGGAAGCGCTGCAAGCTTCCGGCGACGTTGCGGGCTTCGTGCAGGAATACCGCGAGGAAGTGCGCCTGCGCCCCGACGACGCGGATGCTCACGCCCACCTCGCCAACGCCTATCAGTCCGCGAATGACCTGTCCAAGTCATTCGCGGAATATCGTGTGGCGTTGCAGCTTCAGCCGCAGAGCCCGGAATTTCATTTTCGCATCGCGCTCGTCTTGGAGGCGCTGGGGAACCAAGTGGAGGCGCAAACCCAGCTCGAGCAGGCCGTGCAACTGCGGCGCGACTATGCCGAAGCCTTGGTGGCTTTGGGTGATTTGCTGGCCCGGGAGAAAAGTTTTGCCTTGGCCGTGCCCACTTACCGCGACGCCTTGCGCCTGCGCCCGGATGATCCCAGCCTGCACGTGAGCCTGGCGGCGGCGTTACGCGCGACCGGTGACGCGCCGGGAGCGGCCGCCGAGGATCAGGAAGCTGTGCGCCTGAATCCCACCAACGCCACCTATCAACGCGATCTTGGCAACACCCTCTATGGCGGGGGTGATTTCAAAGGGGCTGCCGCCGCTTATCGCACCAGCCTATCGCAGCGCGAGGACCCGCAAACCGAGGAGAACCTGGGGCTGGCCCTCAGCCAGTTGGGAGATTGGCCCAACGCGGCGGAGGCTTTTCGCGCGGCGGTGAAGGGGCGGCCCGATTGGGGGGAAGCCCACTTGAATCTCTCGAGCGCGCTGGCTCGCCAGGACGACTTTGCGGCAGCAGCCGCCGAAGCGCAAGCGGTGCTGCGCATCACTCCCAATCTTCCCCAGGCGCATTTCAATCTGGGTAATGACTGGAATCATCTTGGCAAGATGGATGACGCCATCAAGGAATATCAAGAGGCCTTGCTCAACCAACCCGATTACGCCGATGCCCGCCTGGCCCTGGCCAATGCGCTGCGCCAGCAGGGCAAGCTGGACGAAGCCATTTCCGACTATCGCGATTACGTTAAAGAGCGCCCGCAGGAATTCAGCGCGCACCTGAGCTTGGCGAGCGCCTTGTATGACCAGAAGGACGTGGACGGCTCGATTCACGAATATGAAGCAGCCATTCGTCTTCGGCCGGACTACGCCGACGCCCACTTCAATCTTGCCCTGGCTCTGGAAAACCAGCACCAATTCGTTCGCGCCCGCCAGGAGTTTGAAGCCTACCTCCAACTCGCCCCCAACGCCCCCGATGCCGAGCAGATTCGCAAACACCTGAAGGAAGTCGGGGCTGCACAAATCAAGAAGTGAATCGGGGAGGGTTTACGCCGGCCTGCCTTTCAAAACCGTGGTGGGAAATCCATCCTAGGGCTTCGAGACTTCCGACCCAGCGGAATCCGCGCCATCGGTGAGCCACTCCAGCGAGAACCGCGCGAAGGTGACCTTCTCGATGGAGCTATGCTCTCCCCTTTCGTACAGGCAGCCGATCTGCATGTCATGGAGAACCGTCAAGCAGGAATACCCCGAGGGGCCGAGGTTTAGAAGTTTGGCAACAGGCCACGTTTTGCCCTCGTCGTAGCTGAGCCGCACGGTCATCTTGATGCGCTTATCCTGGGTCGCGGGGTTGGAAAAAAGCAGACGGTTTTTGCTGAACGCGGGGGACAGGGTGTAGCGAATCAGGCTCGCCTGGCACACCGGCTCAATGAGCGTCGGATCGCTGGTCACCGGCGACCAAGTCATGCCGCCATCTTTGCTCAAAGAGATGCCGCGATGGCCCTTCTCGCGGTAATTCCTGATGTTGAGCATCAGCGTGCCGTCGGCGAGTTCTACGATTTGATCTTCATCCGTCTCTGCCTCGGTCGAGCCCCCCAGGCGCCAGGATTTTCCGTGGTCGTCACTATAGATGACGTGGTCTGTAGCTTCCTTCCCCACCACGTGGTTGCAAGGAATCATCAGGCGCCCACTGCGCAACTGGATGCCCACGCCCGGGCCGGGAACGATGCGGTTCCATCCCCGTTGATTCACCGACTTGGTGATGTTGGCGGGGCCCGCCCACGTGGCGCCTTCATCGTTACTGTGCATAACCCACATGTCGCTGATTCGGCCTGTGGCTCTTGCCACATCATCGTTATTCTTGTACTTCTTCGTCGACGTGCGGACGAAGAACAGCCAGAGGGTTCCGGTGTCGCGATCGACCACCGCCGTAGGATTGTTCAACGCATTGGTCCCGTCTCTTTTGACGAGTTGCATGGGAGTCCACGTTCTGCCTCCGTCTAAACTCCTCCGCATGAGTATTTCATTGTGACCATGGTCCGAGCTGCTGTCTTTGCGCCCCTCGACAAATGCCAGCAGCGTGCCTTTGGGGGTCGCAATGAGTGCCGGGATGCGGTAAGCGTGGTAACCACCTTCGCCGCCGATGAACAGATCCGTCTGCACGGGCTCGGGGATCGCCGGGCTCGACTGCTCCGCCTTTCGCCCCGCGCTGCGGCTGGGAAGCAAGAGCAATCCCGCCAAGATGGCAAGGGGAATGAACAAGAGAAGAGCAAGAGACCGAATCTGGTGCATGATGTTTTACCTCGTTCGTGGATTGTTAGCATCAACGCGTCGCCGCTTGGCCAGGTGCTCGCTTGGTTCAAAGACACGCTCAACGCGATAGGAAACCTGCAAAGCGGATGGGCACTGCGGAACTTCCGAGGCCCTTTCGGAATCCTCGATACCGAACGCAAGGGGACGAAATTCGAGGATTGGCACGGCCATCAACTCGACCGCGCCCTGCTGAATCTGCTGCAAAAAAAGATGTCGTCGTGAGAAGTCAAACCTCCTCCGGCACCACGAACGGCGCGCGGTAGCCGCGGTCGGCGTCGCGGAGCAGGCGATTGGCTTCGTCGTCGCCGATCACCTGTTCGGTTTCGGAATCGAAATTCAGGGTTCTCCCCAGCCGATACGAAGCGTTGGCGAGGTGCATGAGCGTCGCGGAGATGTGGCCTTCCTCGATGGGCGCGTTGAGGTCTTCTTTTTTGCGGCTGCGCACGCAGTCGATGAAGTTGGCGTAGTGGTGGCCGCCTTCAGGCCCCCGGCTGGGTCCCGGCGTCTGTTCCTTTCCCAGCCAGGTTAGGTAGGGATTCTCGATGTCTTCATTTCCCATCGCCAGGTATCCCTTGGAGCCCAAGAAGATGTCGCCGTAGCAGTTTCGATCTCCCTTGTCGCCCCCCATTTCCACGCCGCCGATGTCTGCTTCTCGATCGGTGATCCAGTGGCGAACCTCAAACTCAATCATCTTCCGCTTGCCGCCGGGCAGGTCATATTGGAAGGCGCAGTTCAAGGTGTTGGGCGTCTCCTGGTCGTCGTCGAACATGAAATGCCCGCCGAGGGCGGAAATCTTATTCGGGTACTTCACGCCCAAACCCCAGCGCGCCACGTCCAATTGGTGGACTCCCTGATTGCCCAGGTCGCCGTTTCCGTAATCCCAAAACCAATGCCATTTGTAGTGGAAGCGGTTTTGGGTAAAGGGCCGGAGGGGCGCCGGGCCGGTCCACAGATCGTAGTGAACGCCCTCGGGGACGGGCTCCTCGGGAGCGTGCCCGATGGTGTCGCGCCACTTGAAGCAAAGACCGCGGGCCATGTAAACGTCACCAATCAGCCCGTCGTGAATTTTCTGAATAGCCTCCAGGGCAGAAGGCGCCGAGCGGCTCTGCGTCCCATGCTGCACAATCCGATTGTATTTTTGCGCGGCCCGCACAAGCTGGCGGCCTTCCCACCAATTGTGCGAGCAGGGTTTCTCCACGTACACATCTTTACCCGCCTGGCACGCCCAGATTCCGATCAAGCAATGCCAATGATTCGGCGTGGCGATGGAGACGGCATCGATGGTTTTGTCGTCCAGCAGCTCGCGCACATCGGAGTAATAGAGCGGAGGCTTGGACATATTCCACTTCTTCATGTCCGCTTGGCGCTTTCTCCACACGTTCTCATCCACCTCGCACACCGCCGCGACTTCGACGTTGGGCGTCAGGAAAGCGAACTTGACGTGGTCAAACCCCCGGCCGCGCACACCGCACACCGCCACGCGAACGCGGTCGTTGGCCCCCACAACTCCGCGCGGGGAAGATATGGCCAGCCCACCGCTCGCCGCCGCCAGGCTCAGCGCACCCTTCACCCCCGTTCCCAAGAATTCTCTTCGAGTGAAATCCGGTGCTTTGTTCATAAGGCCTCCGCTTGCTTCATGGGGTTACCTCAGATTTGTCGCGAGCCGGACGGCCAAGCGGCTCACCGGCAACTATCTTCCACCAGGATGGCGTGGGCTTCGCGGGGGCCGTGGACGCCGCGGATCAGGATTTGCTCGATATCGGCCGTCCGGCTGGTGCCGGTGACGAACACTACGGAGCGGCCCGCGGTGGGGTGGTCCGGGGAGTTCGAAATCGGGAGCTTGGCTAGGACATCATCGAGCGACCCGACAAGTTGACTCCGCCGGTAGAGGGCAATGTGGATAGGCGGTGCGAGCGAGGCCACCTGGACTCGTTCCGTGGCGCTGCTCAAAACCAATGTGCCGCTTTCCGCCAGCACGAAATCGACACCGGTGATGCCGGCTCCGGCTGCGAAACTGGCTTTGTTGAAGTCAGGGAGTAAATTCGCTCCGGTATCCCCCGGGCCGGGGGCCCAGGAGGTTACGAACTTATTGATGGCGATAAGCCGGTCAGCAAGGCCCAATTCGGCCAGCAAAGGGTTCCCAGAAAGCGTCACGGCGTCGGTTTCCGCCAGCACCAGGATCACTTCGAGGACGGCCTCCAGTTCCTCCATGCTCGTCACACGATAGGCAACTCCCGCCACTTTCTCCCATTCTGTCTCGAATTTAGCCAAATAGTCTTCCGGCGCCAAGGGAGGCATGACCCCTGTAAGGTCGAGGGGCGGCAAGGGGGTCACCAGGGAGCCCGTCTTGGGTCGCCCCAGAGCCTTTCGGACACGATCCAGCACTTCCTCACGCGTGGCCATAGGAGCATCTCCACCAATCAATTCTGACTCCAAACTTCCAGCGGGAATTATAGCACGTTTGGTGAAATCTGTAACATATTGAAAAATAAGGAAATATAAATCTCGAAAAAAACTTCAAAAAATTATGCAACCTTGGTATCATCTGAATCATCCGAATCCACGGGCAGACCTTAAAATTGAAAGGTTCTCCTAGAAAGATTCGGGAAGGACTGACGAGTATGCGTACAGTAGTGAAGTCTCCAAAAAGGACGTATCGAAGCCTCTTGCTGAAGAAGCGCGATGAGATTCTGGCTGCCACGCGGAGTGAACCCGAGGCCCTATCTGTCAGTGTGCAGTCTCCTGATGCGGTGGAGTTTGCCGTCAGGACCGTGGAGCAAGATGTCACGGTAGTTACTGCCAATCTGCGCAGCGGAATGCTGAAGGAAATTGAGAGAGCGCTTGCACGTTGTGCCGGTGGAACTTACGGCGTGTGCGAAGCGTGTGGCGAGGATATTTCCCAAAATCGCCTCAAGGCTATCCCCTGGGCACGGTATTGCGTCACCTGCCAGGAACTGCGCTCCAGAAACTAAGGGCTTCGTCTCCAAAAATGCCAGTGGTGTTCACTTTGCCGGGAGGGCAACTTCCCGGCAAGGTGGATCTCTCGGCGTCAACTTCGGTGTTCAGCCCCATGCCGAGGTGCGGGGAACGTGTGTCCGCTCCATCCGAGGGGAAATGCTTCAGGCGTCCCTTTGAGTGGGAGGCCCTTCGTCCCCTGTAACTCACGTAGGCGGAGGAGCTTACTCCTCGCGCGTCACGTTTTCCGCAATTTCAAACTTCCCCGGCTGCAATCCCGCCCGCAACGCCGCATCGTGTGCCAGCAGTTGGATGTAGACGCTGTCCACCAGTGTACCTAACCCCAGCCGTAAAGGTTCCACCCGAACCAGTCGCATGTTCATGGCGTCGTCAAAGGGCATATCTGTGAAGAGCAGCACCCGCCCACTCGCTTTCCGGATGTCCCCGGCGAGTTTCAGGAGCAGTTTGCCAGTTTTTCCCTGGCGGGCAAAAAGGATGTAGCGATGGTTCGGGTGGATGATTTCCATCGGTCCGTGGCGGAATTGTGCCGCGCTGATGGGTTCGGCCGCCAGTCGCGCCACTTCCTTCAGCATCAGCGCTCCCTGGTAAGCGGTTGCGAGGTCGGCCCCGCGTGACATGAGCGCCACGTAAGGTGGCCGATTGAAGAATTCCACGATGGGCGGCATCAGGACGTCGTGGCGCTCCAGGATCTTCTCCTCGGCATCCACCGCACGCATCACTTCCTGGGTAAGGGGGCTGGGCGCGTTGCCCGCAATCGCAAAGGCCAGGTACATCAGCACGGCTACCGAGCAAGTGAAAGTCTTGGTGCTGACGGCAACCTGCCCGCCGGCCATCAAGGGCAGAAGCAGGCTCCCGCGTTTTGCCAAGGGGCTGGCTTCCACATTCGTCACGGCCAGCACGCGAGCCTTGGCGGGCAAATTTTCCAGCAAGCGCCGCACCTCTGCGGTTTGGCCCGACTGCGAAACCACCACCAGCAACGTGTCGGGTCGCAAGACCTTCAGATGATGATGCACCAGTTCAGCGGTTTCCCACACCAGGGCGCGCACACCCTGTTCCGTCAAATAGGCCTGCGCCGGGTACGCCGCAAAGAGCGACGAGCCCATGCCGGTGAAGACCACCGTCGGTGGCCAATGCGCCGCCAAGCTCCGCAATCCCTTCGCCGGAATCGCCCCCGGGCTGGCGTAGAATTTCCGCAACCCGGAAAGCGCCGCCGGCTGTTGCGAGATTTCCTCCAAGAGCTCCGTCATGGTGCATCCTGTATATTATGGTTCGCCGAGCGCTTTGAGAATGCTGGCCACTTGATTCTTGAGTTCAGGCAAGCCGCGCTGGAGGATTTCCCAAATGCGGACCAAGTTGATGCCCAGATACTCGTGCACTAGAATGTTCCGGAGCCCCGCAATCTTGCTCCATTCGACTTCCGGGTGGGCCGCTTTCAGATTGCGGGAGATGCGCTGCGTCGATTCCGCGAGGATCTGGAGATTTCGCAGGACCGCATCCTGCGTTTTGCCATCACTCATGAACGCATCTTTGCCTTCGCTTGTATATTGCTGAATACGGGTGGCACACTCAACGATGTGGATAAGATAGAGCCGTTCGTCCTTCACAGTGGCACGGCCTCTTTCAATACTCGGTCCCGGATGTACCAATGCAATCCTTCGGGTTCGGCGACGTCAACCTTGCGAGCCAGTAATTCTTCCAAATCCTGCCATAACCCAGCCAAGTCAAGGACACTGCGGCCCTCTTCAAACTCAACTAGGAAGTCCACATCGCTGGAAGGTTCCTCATCTCCTCGGGCCACGGACCCGAAGATGCGCACATTACGAGCGCCGTGAAGGGCGGCGACTCGCAGAATATCCGCGCGCTTGGCTTGCAGAACATCAAGAGAGTTCATGGTGGAAGCTTACCACAATATCAACCTACTGCAACGGTGGATACGCCCAACCCTTGGCGCGTTCCACGGCGCGTTCCCAGCCCGCGTACAATTCCTCGCGGCGGGCCACGTCCATGCTGGGCTCGAAGCGGCGGCCCAAGCGCAGATGCGCGGCGAGTTCACCCTGACCCTGCCAGAATCCCGTGGCGAGGCCTGCCAGGTAGGCGGCCCCCAGCGCTGTGGATTCGGTTGTCTCCGGGCGCTCCACGGGGATTCCCAGAATGTCCGCCTGGAACTGGCAGAGGAAATCATTGCGCGCCGCGCCGCCATCCACGCGCAGAACCTCCGGGCGCAGACCCGAGTCTTGAGCCATAGCGTCCACCACGCCGCGCGTCTGATAGGCAATGGCCTCCAGTGCCGCGCGTACCAAGTGTGCTCGGTTGGCCCCGCGCGTGATGCCGGTAATGGTTCCGCGCGCGTAAGCGTCCCAGTGCGGTGCGCCCAGGCCCACGAAGGCGGGAACCAGGTAAACGCCGTGCGTGTCGGGCACCGAGCACGCCAAGGCTTCACTTTCCGCGGCGTCGCTGATCAGCTTCATTTCATCGCGCAGCCACTGGATGGCCGCTCCGGCAATGAAGACGCTGCCCTCCAGCGCGTATTCCGTGCGGCCTTCGAGGCCCCAAGCCACCGTTCCCAGCAGCCCGGACTCAGAACGTGGAATTTCCGTGCCGGTATTCATCAGCAGGAAGCAACCGGTCCCGTAGGTATTCTTCACCATGCCGTGCCGGAAACATTGCTGCCCGAAAAGGGAAGCCTGCTGGTCGCCGATCACACCGGCAATGGGGACCGGGGCGCCGAACAGGTGCGTCTCACCAAAGATGGTGCTCGACGGTTTCACCTCCGGCAGGAGCGATGCGGGAATGGCGAAGTAGTTCAGGATTTGCTGGTCCCAAGCCAGCGTATGCAGGTTGAAGAGCAGAGTCCGCGAGGCATTGGAAACGTCCGTGGCATGCACGCGCCCGCGCGTGAGTTGCCAGACGAGCCAGGTGTCAATGGTCCCACAGGCAAGTTCGCCGCGCTGCGCCCTCTCGCGAGCGCCCGGGACGTTCTCCAGCAGCCACGCGATCTTGGTTCCGGAAAAGTACGCGTCGGTTACGAGGCCGGTCTTTTCACGGAGAGTGCGGTCGAAACCCTCGGCGCGAATGCGATCGCAAACCCCCGCCGTCCGCCGGCATTGCCACACGATGGCGTTGTGCAGCGGCTCGCCCGTCGCGCGATCCCACAGTAGCACCGTCTCACGTTGATTGGTGATGCCGAGCGCGGCTAAATCCTGGGGGCCAGCCTGGGCTTCCGCCAGGACCTTCTCCGCCACCGCGAGCTGCGACTGCCATATTTCTGTCGCATCGTGTTCCACCCATCCCGGTTGCGGATAATACTGCTTGAATTCCCGGCTGGCGGAAGCGCACGGGCGGCCCTCATGGTCAAACAGAATGGCCCGCGAACTCGTGGTTCCCTGATCCAGCGCCAGAACGTATTGGGGCATGTATGATCCTCCTTGAGAGCCAGCCTTGCTTTTCATCAGCGTTAAACCCACTTTCAGACCGGCTCGAAAGCCCGCCTTGGCGGGCGGCATCATGTAGCCCACGGCTTTCGAAGCTGTAAAAGAATTATGAAACAAACTTCTCACCACAGAGACACAGAGGCACTGAGAACTGAAAAGAAAATGCCTTTCCTCTGTGCCTCCGTGTCTCTGTGGTTAATGCAATCGGTTTTTTCACGGGTTCTTTCGCCGTGGGCCACACGATGTCGCCCCTTCCGGGGCTTGAATCTGTATGGAAGTGTTTTTCCTCAACCTGTGAAGCCGGCCTCTATAAAGGCCTGCCCACATTCCGCTTTCTGGCCTGTGACTAGGTGGCAACCTTCTGATTCTAAACGGTCGACGAAATTTCGAGTCACAGACTATTCAATCCGGCACCGCCGGTGGCAGTGCTGCTTACTGCCCACTGCCTACTGCCCACTGTTTAACGCCTGCCTCAGCGCGCGAATGAACTCGGGGCTGGTGCCGCAGCAGCCGCCCAGGAAGTTCGCCCCAGCCGCGAGCAAGGCCGGGGCATGGCGAGTGAAGGCTTCCGGCGCCGTCTGGTAGCGCGTTCCACCCTCCACCAGTTCCGGCAGGCCCGCGTTGGGCTTGATCCAAATGGGCAGCGGGGTGGAGCGGTGCAGCCGCTGGCAGAGGGCGGCGTAACTCTCAATGCCTTGCCCGCAGTTCGCCCCGATCACATCGGCGCCCGCAGCGGTGAGTTCGGCGGCGGCCATCTCCGGCGTGGTTCCCATCATGGTGCGGTCAAGGTTTTTGCCGGAATCGAACGCCAGGGAGACGATCACCGGCAAGCCCGTGGCGCGGGCCGCCTGCACCCCGACTTTCGCCTCCGCCAAGTCACTCATGGTTTCGAAGATCAGAGCGTCCGCGCCGCCTTCCGCCAGGGCATGGGATTGCTCGGTGTAAGCCGCGAGCAGTTCATCTTCGCTGACCTCTTCCATCATCAGCAGCTTGCCGCTGGGCCCCAGCGAGGCGAAAACGTGGGCGCGTCCCGCAGCGGCGCGGCGAGAAATTTCCACCCCACGAAGATTGATTTCGCGGACTTGGGGAGCGAGCCCGTGCCCCGCCAGTGCCTGGCGATTGGCGCGAAAAGTATTCGTCAGGATGACCTGACTGCCCGCCTCCACGTAAGCGCGCGCGACTTCTTCCACGCGTTCCGGGTGCGTCAGGTTCCAATGGTCGGGGCATTCGCCGGCTTCCAGACCGCGCGCCTGGAATTCCGTCCCCCACGCGCCGTCGGTGAGGACCGGACCTTGCGAAACGAGTTGTTGGATCAACGTGTTCATTGGTCGTTTACGCTAAAGGAACGAATTTCAACACCAAGACACAAAGACACCAGGAAATCACCGGGCAATACGCTGGATTCCCTGCTTTATCAGGACACTATTGAAGTTCATCAGCAGACCGAGCCGGTGACTCGAGAGTTTGAGGTAGGTCAGCACTTGCGCTTTATGGATGGGAAGCAGCATCTCCACTGCTTTCAGTTCCACCACCACGAGGTTTTCCACTACCAAGTCCAATCGCATGCCGGCATCCAGGTAAAGGCCATCGTAAACCACCGGCACTGAAACTTGTCGCTCCACCCTCAGCCCTCGTTTTTTGAGTTCGTGGAGCAAACAAAGCTCATAAACGCTTTCCAGAAGGCCCGGCCCCAAAGTGCTATGAACCTGATAGGCCGCATCTACGATCTGTGCAGCGACGGCATTGGTGGCCTCTGGGATGGGCTCTCTTTGTGCCTTGGTATCTTGATAGTCCATTCTCTGCCGATCCCTCACGCCATTAGTAACTTCGATTTCCCTGTTGGTCATGTATTCTCTTTGTGTCTTTGTGTCTTGGTGTCTTGGTGTTTCAATCTCTCCAAATCCCTCACGCCATTAGTAACTTCGATTTCCCTGTTGGTCATGTATTCTCATTGTGTCTTTGTGTCTTGGTGTCTTGGTGTTTCAATCTCTCCAAATCCCTCACGCCATTAGTAACTTCGATTTCCCTGTTGGTCATGTATTCTCTTTGTGTCTTT
>Ga0181539_1002135_pt1 | contig 20339 bp, 15 predicted proteins | sample PEATcosm2014_Bin_46_FD_119767 | JGI IMG/M metagenome (GOLD analysis project Ga0181539, IMG submission 119767) | Peatland microbial communities from MTU Mesocosm Facility, Houghton, MI, USA - PEATcosm2014_Bin23_60_metaG | ecosystem: Environmental > Terrestrial > Soil > Wetlands > Peat | place... | reverse complement strand
TCCTTCGACGTAGTGGGGTCACAGAAACCTCCTTTCTGTAACCCCAAAACTAACGCGATCGACCTGTCGCCTACCGCACCAATCTAACTCCGCCGCGCCAGCGGCTTAGTTCTAACGGCCATACCACCGCGATGCTCGGGATCGCCGGTGATCCGGACGTTTTGTCACTCTCGTCGGCAAGCTCGCGGCGCCCTTTCCTACCGGTAGGAAATCCACGGCGGGAAAGCTAAGATTTCTTCCTACCCGTAGGAAATTCCGCAAGAATCTTCTTGACAACATACCTTGCCTATGCGCTAGTCTTAAGGGGAGCGGGAAAGCCGCCGCAGGAGAGCCGCAGGCCGGGAAAGATCTCCCTGCTTGCCACGATGTGCATGAAAACACAAGGACTTGGACAAAATTTGAGGGATTTCTGTGAAATCATATCTTATTCAATTCAAAGCATTTACCAGCCGGGTAGAGTTCGAGGGCGGAAAAAAGGGGGAATTAAAAAATGCAACCTAGTTTCGCGATGTTATTGAAAACACATATAGAAAAAATGTCGCATTTCTGCCTTGCCACGATGTCTATGAAAGTAAATGCCTTATGCGAGCCTTGCCAGGATGTTTGTGAAAAGACAGGAGCTTAGCGCAAACCGGTGGAAAGGAAGCTCGGGACGTATGGGGAACTGCGCCTCACGTTTTGCATCAGGTAGGGCCGAACGGGGTCCGGCCAGGGGCTAGCGCCGCTGGCCCTTACCTGTATTCGTCGCACCTCCACCGCGCTACGCTTCCCATCCATAAAGGTTTGACAATCGCCGGGGCAGGCATTATCAAAGGTAACGCTAAGTCTCTACGCAGGCGTTTTCGGCGAAGGGAAATTCTGCCTTACGAGGCGGCGGAGGTTGCAGTGCGACAAGCGGAAAAGGCGAAGGTGGGAGTATTCGGTATTGGCCTGGCGGCTTACTGGCCGCAGTTTCACGGGCTCAAAGAACGGCTGGAGGGCTACCAGCGCAAGGTGGAAGAAAGGATCGGCGAATGGGCGTCCGTGGTCAGCGCCGGTCTGGTGGACGATGCGCAGAAAGCCCACACGGCCGGCGCGACCTTTCGCCAAGCCGGCGTCGATTTGGTCTTCTGCTATGTGGGAACGTACGCGACTTCATCCCAGGTCCTGCCGGTCATCCAGGGGGCGAAGGCTCCCGTGGTGGTGCTGAACCTGCAACCGGGAGCCGCGCTGGATTATGCCCACACTGACACGGGCGAGTGGCTGGCCAACTGCTCCGCCTGCTGCGTTCCCGAGATCGCGTGTGCATTTGCCCGCGCGGCTATTCCCTTCCGGCAAGTCACTGGCATGCTCGATACGGAACCCGATGTGCGCGATCCAAGCGAATCAGCGTGGGCGGAAATCGCCGAGTGGTGCGCGGCCGCCAAGGTGGTTCACAATCTGCGCCAGGCTCGCATCGGATACCTCGGGCACCCCTACCCCGGAATGCTGGATATGTATAGCGACTTCACCCAGCACCAGGCGCAACTGGGGACGCACATCGAGATTCTGGAAATGTGCGACCTGGAGGCGCGCGTGAACGCCGCGACGGATGCTGAGATCGCGCGCAAGGCGGAAGAGACCCGAGGCATCTTTGATATCAGTGAGGACAGCCCGTCGGACCCGCTGGCGAAAAAGCCCGCCCCGGAGCAGATGGATTGGGCCTGCCGGGTGGCCGTGGGGCTCGATCACCTGGTGGAAGATTTTGACCTCGACGGCTTGGCCTACTACTACCGCGGAGTGGGAGGCAATCTTTACGAGCGGCTTGGCGCCGGTGTGATCCTGGGATGTTCACTACTGACCGCGCGCGGAATTCCTTGCTCGGGGGAGGCCGATTTGAAGAACTGCCAGGCCATGAAGATCATGGACCTGCTGGGCGCGGGAGGCAGCTACACCGAGCTGTACGCCATGGACTTTCGCGAGCGCTTCATCTTGATGGGGCACGACGGCCCCTTCCATCTGGGAATCGCCGAAGGGAGGCCGATTCTTCGCGGGCTCGGGTTGTACCACGGCAAAGCCGGATTCGGCGCGAGTGTGGAAGCCAGCGTCCGCAAAGGACCCATCACTATCCTGGCCGTCACCCAAACGCACGATGGCCGGTTGAAACTTCTCGCGGCGGAAGGTGAATGTCTGGCCGGGGAGCGGCTCAAGATCGGCAACACCAACAGCCGGCTGCGATTCGCGCTGGAACCCGCGCCCTTCATCAACGCCCTGTGCAGCGAGGGACCCACCCACCATTGCGCGCTCGGGGTCGGCCACATCCTCGGCAAGATTGAGAAGGTAGCTTGGCTCACCGGACTGGAATTGAAAGTCATCGGCGCCAGCTAACCGCGACCGCGCAGCGCGGCGAGTGACCGAGCAATTCAATTTTCAGCTAGGGGTGGCTTAGAAGACTTTCGATTGTGGATAGTCCACAAATCCCCGCATATGGCCACAATTTCCCGAGCATACAAGGACATTTTGTCCGTTGCCCCCACTGGCCGCAAGCTTCCCCTCATGAGGCCAATGCGGCCATATGGCGCGCTGCCCCAGCTACTCCTTTCCCGCCGCGTCCCATCTCACCGGTGCACCCAAATTGACTTCGATTTGTATGCCACCTAGGTCAATTGGAAAATCGAACGTGGGGCGGCACGCTAGTACAGCCCCGCGCTCGCGACGGGAGCACTGGTGGAGTCATAGCCCGCGGCGATCAGCACCATGCCGTTGTTGAGCAGCATCGCCGTAGGAAAACGCCGGGTTATGGGTGACTCGACGGCGCTAGGGTGCTTCGAGGTGTCGCCAAAAGCCGACAGGAGTCCAAATCTCCGATGGCGGTATGGCGTTGAAGGCAACCGACCGTAAGAACCTCCGTTTTTGAGGTCCGCGGTTCTTACTGCGCAAATGGAGCGAATGTAGCGCGACGAGAAAGGGAGCGTGGCGCATAGGTTCGCATTTGAAATTAGCGGTGTTTCGTATGGAAGAGCCGCGGACCTCAAAAACGGAGGTCCGCGCTACACGCTTGCGCCCCGCCAAGCTGGCGAGTAGATTATCGGCAGGAGGGGATTGTGCGGCAGCGTAATCTGATGGTCATAATGGTCGCGGGTCTGACGGCAGGGTGGTGGGGATCGCCCGATCGAGCACTGCCGCAACAACCACCTCGCGCTGCGGATAAAATCAGCGGCGCCAAAGCTCAAATCTCAGGCCCTGTGACCTTCGCGCTGAAAGGGACGGCGCTTTTAACCGCGCCCATTAGCGACGACATTGGCGAGCAGCAACGCCAGCAGATCATCCGCTATTTCACATCGGAGATTGCTGCCACGCCGGCGGAGCGCGACCTGGCTTGGCAGCCCGATTTTTCTTCACCTAAAGCGTACCAAGCTTCGGTCCAGAGTCATCGCGCCCATCTCGGCGAGATGCTGGGCCTCATCCAGCTCAAAACGGGGACTCCCCAAATCAGGATTCTGTGCGAGGACGTCAACGTTCAGATCGAGGACGTAACGATTCCGATGGACTCCGCGTGGAATGCGCGCGCCCTGATTTTTCTACCGCGCGTGAAAGTCATACCCGACTGCGTCATCGCCATTCCTCCCGCTACCGAAAGCCGGGAAGAGTTTGCGGGAATCGCGGAGGGAAGCAAGCCCGCCCTGTGGCTCCAGGCACTCCTGGCGCGCGATGTGGCGGTAGCGATTCCCGAGAACGTGGAGCGCACCGACGATCACCCCATTTGCAGGCAGGCAGGCGGCAAGGACCGGCGCCGAGTCTTGTGGCGGGCCGGGTTTATCGTAGGCCGATCGCTAGTCGGGATGGAGGTGCAGCAGGTGCAGGCCATTCACGGGTTTTTTGCCTGGCTGCCGGGTGCGGGGCGGACCACCTTCGTGGTCATGGGACAAGGCCAGGGGGCAATGACCGCCCTTTATGCCGGCGCCGTGGATGAACAGTTCGCCGCCGTCGTCAGCCTCGACTACTTTCAACCAAGGGAGAATTGCTGGCAGGAACCCGTGGACCAAGTGCTCTACGGCCAACTCCAAGAATTTGGCGACGCGGAGCTCGCGGCGCTCATTGCCCCCCGTCCATTACTCGTCGTCCGTTCCTCGGGTGGGGCGATTCCATCCTCCAGTGTCAGTGCTGAATTCGCGCGCGCTCAGCGTTTCTACCAGGAATTGCACGCTGCGGAGAAGTTACAGACGCTCGAGACGGGGGAAGACGCCATGCCATCGACGGCTTTAAAGATGGCGGCTCTACTCGGCACGCGGGAGCCCAGTAATCCGCCCGAACTCGGGCTGCAAATCCCTCGGGCAGAGGTGGACCAAGCCCGCAACCAGCATTTCGAGTCCTGGTTTCAGTACTTACAAAATCTGATCGCGGCCAGTAGCCAAAACCTCAAGAGTTACTGGCAACTCGATTCCACGCCGGCGGCGGACCGCCCGCAGAAGGCGCAAAGGCTGCGCGCGGAGTTAGCTCACCTGGTGGGCGTGATTCCTATCGACAAGGTTCCGATGAACGCCCGCACGGCATTGGTGGCGGAAACCGATAAGTTTCTGGCTTATGACGTGCTCCTGGATGTCGTTCCGGGAGTGGAAGCCTACGGGCAGCTTTTGGTCCCACGGGCCGTGGCTGGCGAGACGCACGAGCGCCTTCCTGCCGTCGTCTGTCAACACGGCTTCGACGGCGCGCCCAAATACGTTAGCGGCGTCGGTGACCACCTTGAATCCAACGACCATTTTTACCACCGTTTCGGACAGCGCCTGGCGGAACGCGGCTATGTTGTTTTCGCCCCCTACATGACGGTTCCGGAGGTGCATCAGGCGCCCGCCATCGTTCATCGGGCGGATCTTGTGAACCCTCTGGTGCGCTTGGCGGCTCCCCTCGGAATGATGCGCACGAGCATCGAACTGGCCAAGCTCCATCGCGTGGTTGATTTCTTGCAGTCATTATCTTTCGTAGATCCTGACCATATTGGATATTACGGGCTTTCGTACGGTGGATATTCCGCCCTCTGGATGCCGCCCTTGGAGCCGCGCTTGAAGCTGACAGTCATCTCCGCGTTCTTCAATGACTGGCAAACCATGCTGACTGACACCAGCCGCTACGGCCAATCTTACTGGACCCTCCCGGACGAGGACTTTTATAACTGGAACGTCCTCAACCGCTTTACGCACACGCAGATGATCGCCGCGATGTGGCCCCGCCCGGTGTGCATCGAATACGGCTCGGAAGATCGCGTCACCACTCCCGCGTGGCACCAGCGCGCCTGGCAGGAGGTAAACGCCTTCGCTGAGTCGTGGGGAATTCAGGGCAAGATCATCGACGACGATTTCCTGGGCCCTCACACGATTCACGGCATCGGCACTTTTTTCTTTCTGGATCGCTGGCTGCGCCCGGAGCGCCCCGTTGGCCGCGATTATGGCTGCCGGGATGACGATTACTGCTACCAGAATCTCGCTCTCGGCTTCCACGGCTACGACCTGAGCTCGACTCCGGGCGTGCCCTACGCCACGCAACTTCTCGACTCGAGTCCAACGGCGACCATCCGCGGAAAATTCTATGTCTCCGCCGAATCGCCGGTATTTACGGGCATGGCATTCAAGCTCGCCCGCACCGGGAATCCCGGCAACCTGATCGTTCGTTTCGGATCGCAGGAAGGTTTGGCGGACTTGGGTGAAGCCGCGGTGCTTTCCAAGGATGTGTACCCGCAATACGACTTGTGGTACGAGGCCGCACTCAGGAAGCCGGTTCGGCTTGACCCAAAGAAACTGTACTTCTTTGAGCTGAGGGCCGAGTCAGGACACGCCCCGGATGATGACTATGTAGTGTTTGGACCCCAACCGCTCGGCGGCCGGGATTATCCCGCCGGTTTTGGCCTGTCATTTCGAGCCCTTGCGCAAGAGTAGGGAGTGCTTTCGGAGCACAGGAAATAATATGGATTTCTCACCACGGCCGCGCCGTTACCAAAAGCAATTTCACCACAGAGGTCACGGAGAACGGACGCGAACAAAAACTGTGGGTCAACAAACAAGGAACCGTGATCTCTACCCGCGCATACAGATGTATTTTTCTCTGTGGTCTCTGTGCACTCGATGGTGAACCTTTTCAGCGCACAGGCGCGGGTTCCATCCTGGGCGTGAACAAGTGGACCGCGATCAACGCGACCATATAAACGCTCCCCGCCACGATGAACATGGGCAGATAAAAACTGGGGTTCCGCTCCAGAACGCGTCCGGTTAATTCTGAAGTCAGCACTGCACTCATGCTCCCCAGGAAGCCCCCGATTCCCACCACCGAGGCGACGGCGCGGCTGGGAAAGAGGTCAGAAGCCAGAGTGAAGAGGTTGGTGGAGAAACCCTGGTGGCCCGCGAGGGCCGCGCCGATCAGCAATACCGCCACCCATGGGCTGCGCGCTTTGCTGGCCACGATCACTACGGGTGTGACCACCGCGCAAATCGCCATGGCGGCCTTGCGCGCCCAGTTCACGGTCCAGCCCCGCTGGATGAGCCGGGAAGAAATATAGCCGCCGATGATGGAGCCGATCCCGGTGAGCGCCCATACGGTGCTCAGGTAAGGTATGATCGCCGTTCCCCGAATGTTGTGATCCTGCGCCAGGAATTTGGGAAGCCAATAAAGGCAGAAATAGAAAACCGGATCGGTCAGAATTTTGGGCGCCGCGATCGCCCAGGTCTGCCGATATCCCAACAATCTGACCCACGAAATTTTGGCCGCCCTTGCCGATTCCCTGCCCGCACAAATCAACTCGCGTTCTTCGGCGGTGAGGCGAGGATGAACCTCCGGCCGCCGGTAGAGCGTCAACCAGCCGATGAGCGGGAGCACCACCAGCGCGCCCGTGGCAATGAAAGTTCCCCGCCAGCCACATGCGGCGTTGATCAGCGGAATGATGATCGGCGATACGATGGCGCCCACGGTGACTGCGGCGTTCAGGATGCCCGTCGCCAGGGCGCTCTCTCTTTTGGGAAACCACTCCGCAATTGTCTTCATGGAGGCCGGGAAATATGCGGCTTCCCCGACGCCCAGGAACAGTCGTGCCAGCCCAAACCCCAGCGGCGTATGCACAAAGGCATGACTAATCTCGGCGACGGACCACCAGACCATGGCGAGGGAATAACTCAACTTGGTCCCGATCCGGTCGCTGATCCAACCTGAAACCATCATCATGGTGGCGTAGGAAATTTGGAAGGCGATCACAATCCTGGCGTATCCGAGTTCGCTCCAGCCAATCTGCCGCTGTAAGTCGGGCGCGAGGATGCTGAGGACTTGGCGATCAACAAGGTTGATCACTGCCGCCAGGCAAATCACCCCACAGAGGTACCAACGTAAATGGCGGATCTTAACCGTGAGGGGTAGGAATGTCGCGCGCAGGTCCGGGTTCATCACCACTCCGGCGCTCAGGGGGTTAGGCGAATCTTTCTTCCAGCTTCTCCATGGCCGAGGCAATTACAAACTTGTTTACGGGGTAGTTAAGGGGACCCATCTCCGGGTTGGTGGCGGCCATATCCGCTACGCGCAGAACGACCTCGCGATCGAAGGGCAGGTTCAGGCCTTTCAAGGAGGGCTCCAAACCCAACTGCCGGAAGAAAGAGAGGACATCCTCAAATTCCTCCTTGGGACACTTCTCTACACAAAGCTGCACGATGATTCCATAGCCCACTTTCAAACCGTGCAGAACGCCGTAACTCTCCTTCATCAGGGTCAAGCCGTTGTGCAGGGAGTGGGCAATCGCGGTGAAAAGCGTTCCCTTGGCGAGGGTCTGAATCATTCCGGTCAGGAGAATGACGAGATCGAGAGTTTGGATCAGGGCGTCTTCCACGCGGTGTTCTGCATTCAGGCGCACCGCGTCGATGGCATGTTTTCTGTGGCCCTGGTAGAGCACTTCCGCCAGTTGAAAGGCCGCGGCGGTTTGAACGTCGGGATTTTGAACGCACGGCCATACCGAACGCCCTTCGTACCACTTGGCCAGGGAATCCAGGATGCCGGCCCGCAGGTAGATGCCCGGGGAATGCGTGATGATTTCCGGATCGACGAGGACAAGGCTGGGATTCCTGGGGTGCAGGCAGGCTCGTTGGAACACCCCCCGGTCATTGTAAATAATCGACAAGGCCGTGGTCGCGGCACAAGTGGCAGCAATCGTTGGGACGCAAACTGCTGGCAGGTCGAGTTCCGCGGCCGCCTGCTTGGCGGCGTCCAGAGATTTTCCGCCGCCGACTCCGATGATAACGTTGGCTTTGAGATCCTGCGCCTTTCCTATGATCTTGGCAACGTTGGCGGGGCTGGATTCACCCGTGAACAGATGCCTGCGCCAAGTGATGCCACCTTTTTCGAGAGATTTTGTGAGCCGTTCTTCCGCGGCTGCCAGGGCGTTCTTGCCTCCGCTGATTAGCGCGCGATTGCCCCACGGGGCAATGCAGTCACCGGCCTTGCGGAGAATACCGGCGCGGTTCACGTATTGAGCGGGTCCCGTGCGCACAAAGCTGAGACGGGGGCGTTTAGCTTTTTGGGCCATTTTCCTTCCTGTTTGCAGCTTGATTCTACCGCGTTCTTGCCCTCCGAAGAGAGGCCACTTCGCCGGCGGTAAGTTCCCTCCACTTCCCCACTTGCAAACCCTCCAGCGTCAGCGGCCCGATGCGCGTGCGAACTAGCTTCAAGACTTTAAACCCGACGGCCTCGACCATGCGCCGCACCTCGCGGTTTTTGCCTTCGGTCAAAACCACATCCAGCCAGGTGTACTTGCCGCGATCTTCGCGCCGCCGCACACTGAGCGGTTGCGCCAAATCGCCGCGCTTCATTTCCACGCCAGTGTTGAGTTGCGCGATGACTTCCTCGCTGAGCAAAGCGTTGGTCTTCACCAGGTAGGTTTTCGGGATTCCGGATTCCGGATTCGTGATGAAGTCGGCGAATGCCGTGTCATTGGTAAGGAGCAAAAGACCGGAAGTATCTTTATCCAGACGCCCCACGGGCGCTATCCATGCATTCTCCGGTGTAGCGCCGGGCTTTAGCCCGGCACGTGCCGTCCTAAAGGACGGCGCTACCCCGGCACGTGCCGCCCCTTCGCGGAGTTTACCCTGAGCGAAGCGAATGGGCTCAGGGCAGGCTCTGAAGGGCGGCGCTACCCCGCTCAGGTATTGGTAAATCGTCTCGCGGCCGGCGGGGTCACCGTGGCTGGTAATCACACCCTTGGGCTTGTAGAAGAGCAAATAACGTTTGCGCGCCGGCTTCAGGCGCTGGCCGTCCAATTGCAACGTGTCGCTGTCCGGGCTCACCCAAACGTCCGGGTCACGAACGGTGCGGCCGTTGACCTTCATCCGGCCCGCCACAATCGCCTCGCGCGCCACCGTGCGCGAAGCGAGGCCAAAGCGCGAGAGGACGCGGTCGAGGGTCATGGTGGGTTTCGTGGGCATATGAAAGAACAAGTCAAAAGGCAAAACGCAAATGTCAAAGGTCAAAAGTTGAAACCCACCAAGCACCGCGTCTTCCTTTTTTACTTTTGACTTTTGCGACTTGACTTTTGACTTTTGACTTTCAGTTCAGCTCCACTTCCCGCCCCACTCCCTGCTTCTCCGCTGCTTCCAGCACCAGGTGCGCCGCCACCGCATCTTGCACGGCGACGCCCACGGATTTATACAACGTGATCTGCTGGGGGGAGGTGCGTCCAGGTTTGGCACCGGAAATCAGTTCGCCAATTTCCGCGTGGATATGATCCTCCCCCATCAGCCCATCGCGAATCGGCCATTTCAAATCGTTGGCGCCACCGGGGCCGGGCGCCAGCGCGGCCTCGCGCGTCTCAACGACCACCAGTGATTTCCGCACGGCATCCGTATCAACTTCACGTCCCTCGGAATTCAAGCCCACGGAGGTCACGTGCGTGCCCGCCTCGAGCCACGCGCCCTTCACCACCGGCTCCACTGAATGCGTCGCGGCACAAATAATGTGTGCGTCCGCAAAGGTTTGCGCCCCTGCTTCGCAGGCGAAGGCTCTGATGCCCTGCTCCCGGGTGATTTCCGCCGCCAGCCACGCGGCTTTCTGCGGGTGGCGGCCCACCACGCGAATTTCCCGGATGGGCCGCACGCGCGGGATAGCCCTGGCGTGGGCGCGGGCCTGCACGCCGGTTCCGATAATCAGCAGGACGCCTGCGTCCGGCCGCGCCAGAAGGCCTGCGGACAGAGCTGACCCCGCCGCCGTTCGCGCCGCCGTGATGAAGGTTCCATCCATCAGGGCGCGCGGCGAGCCCGTCGCCGCGTCGAAGACCAGAATCACCGCTTGGTGGCTGGGCACGCCATGCGCTTCGTTCTCGGGAAAAACACTGACCAGCTTCGTGGAAAGCGTGCGCGTCGAACCGAGATAGACCGGCATCGCGGCCAGCAACCCTCGCCGTTCGGGCACCAGCGACATGATGCGCGCGGGCATGGAAACGCGTCCCGCGCTCAGCTCGGCCATGGCCGGGCCCAGCGCCTCGATCAGCCGGTCGAGATCGAGCAGGCGTTCTACTTCATGGCGGTTAAGAAGGAGCATGAGTCAAGCGTTGAAAGTCGAGAGTTGAAAGTCGAAAGTTAAAAGTTGAAAGCAAAACCACGCTGAGCACCTTTTAGGCCTTTGATTTTTGACTTTTAACTTTCAACTTTTGACTTTCAACTGGGTCTCTGACTCTCGACTTTCAACTCGTCAAGAAAGAAACCTCATCGAGCTGAATGAATTCCTGGACCATGGGGACGGTGGACCGGTCCATTTCCTCGATCGTGCCGAAAAACGCCACACGGCCGTCCACCAAAAACACCACGCGGTCCGCCAGCTTGCGCGCCAGTTTCACATCGTGCGTCACCACAATCGACGTAAGGCCAGTTTGCTGCTTGACCTTCAGGATGAGATCGCTGAGGGTCAGCGCCATCAGCGGATCGACCATGGTGGTGGGCTCATCGTAGAGGATGCACTCGGGCTCCGCCGCCAACGCGCGCGCCATGGCCACGGCGCGCTTCATGCCGGTGCTCAGGTCAGAAGGCATCAGATCGCGCAGGCCCTCCAGTTCCACGCGCGCCAGCAAGTTGTCAACGCGCTGCTGAATTTCCTCCTCGCTCACCGCCAGCCCGCGCAGGGCGCGCTCGCGCAGGGGGTAGGCAACATTTTCGCCGACCGTGAGGGAATCGAAAAGCGCGCCGGATTGAAAGACCATGGTCACGCGCCGGCGGACGTCCATCAGTTCTTCTTCGCTCAAGGCGGAAACCTCGCGGCCCGCCACAAACACCTGCCCCGCGTCCGGCTTCAGAAAACCCAGAATGTGTTTGAGCGTGACGCTTTTGCCTACGCCGCTGCGCCCCAGTATTCCTACCATCTCGCCCCGCCGCACATCAAAGCTCACGTCGGCAAGCACGGGTTGCCCCTCAAACGCCTTGTCGACGTGGAGAAACTCGATGTACGGATTTTCCGCCGGCCGGGACTTCAGTTCGTCAGTCATGCGCATCAATTATGAATTATGAATGATGAATTATGAAGCACGAAAGGGCGGCGGTCGCGAGAATTCTGCAAAAGCAGGAAAGCGGTGACCGTGGCTCACACGACCATTTCATAGGAATCGGCTATTCATTCAGATTTCAGGGGTTTCGGCGCTAGCCCCGTCAGTAGCGCCAAAGGAAGTAGATGGTCATTCCGGTTCCGACGCAGATCACCGATGCGCGCACCCAACGGGGGTCGAGTTTCTGCGCGTAGTGGGCGCCACCATACCCTCCGGCCACGGCCCCGACGATCATCAAGATCCCCTGCGGCCACACCACTTGCTTGGCGACGATGAATGTCACCACGGCTGCGCCGTTGATGGCCGTGCCCAGCAGCGCTTTCAGGCCATTCATGGCGTGGATATCTTCGATATGGATCATCTCCAACATCGCCAGCATCAGGATGCCCATGCCGCCGCCAAAGAAGCCTCCATAAAGGGCAATGAAGAACTGCACAAAAGTGAGGCCGACAAGGGTGGGCCAGGAAGGAGGCCCCGTCCGTTTGATCACCTGGCCGAGCTTTCCGGTCAGCCGCTTGCCAAACGCGAAGAGCAGGGTGGCAATGCCGAACAGGTACGGAACCAGGTGCATGAAAGTGGCTTGGGGCGTGTGCAGAAGCACCACCGCACCCGCCACGCCGCCGATGATGCTGATGGTAATCAGCGGGACCATAACGCGCGGAGATTTCGGCAGGCGCTTCCAATAGGAGAAGACGCTCGCCACCGACCCCGGCCAGACCGCCACGGTGTTGGTGGCATTGGCGGGTATGGGAGGAACTCCGGTAAAAATGAGTGCGGGAAAAGAGAAGAAACTGCCGCCCCCGGCGACCGAATTCATCGCGCCGGCCAGTACTGCGGCCACGAAGAGCAGGATGGCGTTGGGGAAAGTCATAGTTTATCGGGTGATCGGGTGATCGGGTGATCGGGTGAACAGGTCCGATGGTCGAGCGAACGGATAGTCAGATAAGCAAATATCAAACTTGAAGGTTATGCCTCCTTTGTTCACCCGATCACCCGATCTCCCGATCTCCCGATTCAAGGCTCAATCGCCTCCCGCGTGCGGGTCAAGCCGGTCAGCAGGAATTTACCATCGCTGGAAAAAACCGGGTGATAAACGTAGCGCTTATCCGGCTTGGACAGCACGAACAAGTGTTCGTCCGGCTTGCCGGCGGGCGGCTCAGGCGCTTCGAACACCTCATCCTGAAGGAACTCCGGCCAATTGTCCTGGATGAAATGGCGGAACGCATCCAGCGTGGGTGAATCTGACTTTAGGAATTTTGCCGAAACCACCAGCGCATAGGCGGAGCGGTAATCGTGCAGATGAAGCGCCGAAATGAAGCGATAGACCGTGTAATCCTGGTCGGCGGAGTACTCGGTCTTGGCCGGAACGAAGGCCTTCCCGTCCCAACGATAAACCGCGCGCGCCTGGAAGCCGCGGCGACCCCTTCGGTCAACCTGGAGGAGCCCCGGGTCGGCTCGGCCGGTTACGATCATCTGCGCGGGCGCAGCCGCATGATCTTGGAAACTCACTTGGCCCTGGAGAAGAGGTTCGTACCGGCTATCATCCGCCTGAGCATCCCACAGCAGCGTCGCCGTGTGGTCCTTGACCTGAAATATGGCAGGGTAAGCGGTCTGGGAGTCACCCTCCTGGATCACCACGGCCAAACTGCGCCCCACCGGCGGGCCCAAATTGATCATGAGGGGAATGAAGTTCTCGACTCCGGTAAGCAGGCGCGAGGCCTTCCAGTGGGCGCCATCCCAGGAAAGCAGGTAAGCACCCCAGAGAGGCCGAGAGTCGGGAGCGGGCGCCACCTCCGCCCCCACGAGGACATCCGGGATTGCCCACCGCAAGAGAATTTTCGGCACGCCGTCCCCGTCCAAGTCGCCCACAGGCGCAAGCGTGTTGGGTGGAGCGCCGGGCGCAGTGGCGTCCACCCTCTCGCCAAGGTGCAGAGCCTTCGACAAGGCAGCGACATCCGGCGTCGTCACGCCCTGAATGGCCGCTGTGATCTGGGGCAGCAGGGCATCTGGCAGCGTTTGGGTGGCGGGCGTCTCCGCCGGGGGCGGTTCTTGACCTTCTTCCTGAGCGGAAGTGGTGGCCGCAAACATCAGGAGGATGGCGGGTAAAGCCAACCCCCACAGCCTGAAGGCGCGGGAAAATTGGACGTGCGATGGGCGATGCTGGTGCCGTTGGCATTCCATGTTGACTCGACATTATATGATATGCCGTTAATAAGCACAAATGCGGCTTAATAATGAACCGGCCAGGACGGGCATGGAGAGCTGCCCGGCAACCAAAAACATAGATAACTATAATGATTTCATCTTGCTGGAAGGATATAAAGGAAATCCATTGACATTTTGAGATGAAATTGGCACTCGACATCGGCGAGTGCCAATTCATTGATTCCAGACCGAATTTGGTGCTTGACAGGCGAGCTGAGAGATGGTAGATTAGCACTCGCAATGGGTGAGTGCTAAGCCTCCCCGATTCCAATCGCGAGGCGGCACAAGAAACAACCCATCAAGGCCCAATTGGGCGAGCCCGAGGGGGCCTCCGGGCGGAGGCAGAAGTCGCCGAAGTTCGGTAGGTCCAGCCTCGAGCAAATCTGAGGAGGAAAGGAGACTCAATCATGACGGTAAGACCTCTTCATGACCGACTGATAGTGAAGCGGATCGAAGAAAAAGAAACGATCAAGGGCGGGATCATTATCCCCGACTCGGCGAAAGAGAAGCCGCAGGAGGGCGAGGTGATTGCTGCGGGCAACGGGAAAAAGACGGAAGAAGGGAAGATCATCCCCCTGGACGTGAAGGCGGGCGATCGCATCCTGTTCGGCAAATACTCCGGCACGGAGATCAAAGTTGACGACAACGAATACTTGATCCTGCGCGAAGATGAAGTGCTGGGAGTTATTGAGCACGTAAAAGCGGCGGCGGGCAAGAAGTAAGCGCGGCCGTGCGATCAATGCGGCGCATCGCTCCGGGAAGCGCGGGGCTGGCCGCGGGGGCAAATTCGAACTTATCAACTCCGTCATCCCGATGCACTAAATCGGGAGGGGAGAAAAGGAACTGGAGGGAGGAAAGATGGCAAACGCAAAGCAGATTATACACGGCGAAGATAGCCGCCAAGCGATTCTTCGAGGCGTGAACAAGCTGGCGAACGCTGTGAAAGTGACCTTGGGTCCCAAGGGCCGCAATGTGGTGCTCGACAAGAAATTCGGCTCCCCCACGATCACCAAGGACGGCGTGACCGTGGCGAAGGAAATCGAACTGAAAGATCCCCTGGAAAACATGGGCGCTCAGATGGTGCGGGAAGTGGCTTCCAAGACCTCGGACGTGGCGGGTGACGGCACCACCACGGCGACGGTTCTGGCGCAGTCGATATACCGCGAGGGCTGCAAGACCGTGGCCGCGGGCGCTAATCCCATGGCCATCAAGCGGGGCATCGAGATGGCCGTGCGCGCCGTCTGTGGTTACGACGAAACCCTGAAGGACGGCTCGAAGAAGCACGTCAAGGGCGAACTGGAGAAACTCTCCAAGCCCGTCGAGGGCGCCATGATCGCGCAGGTCGGCGCGGTTTCCGCCAACAACGACTCGACCATCGGCAACATCATTGCCGAGGCCATGAAAAAGGTCGGCAAGGATGGCGTGATCACGGTGGAGGAAGCGAAGACCATGGAGACCACGCTGGAAGTGGTCGAGGGCATGCAGTTTGACCGCGGCTACCTGTCACCCTACTTCGTCACCGATCCCGAGCGCATGGAGTGCGTGCTGGAAAACGCCCTGGTGCTGATTCACGAGAAGAAGATCAGCTCCATGAAGGACCTGCTCCCCTTGCTCGAGCAGATCGCCAAATCGGGCAAGCCCCTGTTGATTATCGCCGAGGAAGTCGAGGGCGAAGCCCTGGCGACCCTGGTGGTGAACAAGCTGCGCGGAACGCTACAGTGCGCGGCGGTGAAAGCGCCGGGCTTCGGCGATCGCCGCAAGGCCATGCTGGAAGATATCGCCATTCTCACCGGCGGCAAGGCGATCACGGAAGACCTGGGCATCAAGCTGGAGAACGTGAAGCTGGATGACCTGGGCCGCGCCAAGAAGATCACGGTGGACAAAGACAACACCACCCTGGTGGAAGGCGGCGGCAAGTCGGCGGAAATCGAAGGGCGGGTCAAGCAAATCCGCACCCAGATCGACGACACCACTTCCGACTACGATCGCGAGAAGCTCCAGGAACGGCTCGCCAAGCTGGTCGGCGGCGTCGCCCAGATCAAGGTGGGCGCGGCGACCGAGACCGAGATGAAGGAAAAGAAAGCTCGCGTCGAGGATGCCATGCACGCCACCAAGGCGGCCGTCGAGGAAGGCATCGTTCCCGGCGGGGGAGTGGCGATGCTGCGCAGCATTCCCGCGCTCGACAAACTCAAGGCCAGCGGCGACGAACAGATCGGGATCGACATCGTCAAGCGGGCGCTGGAAGAGCCTCTGCGCCTGATCGCTGCCAATGCCGGACATGAAGGCGCGGTGGTCGCCGAGAAGGTCCGGAATAACACTAACGCCAACTACGGCTTCGACGCGCAAAACGAAACCTTTGGCGACTTGGTTGAAGCCGGCGTCATCGACCCCACCAAGGTCACCCGGACCGCGCTCCAGAACGCTGCCTCCATCGCCTCGCTCATGCTCACCACTGAGGCGCTGGTCTGCGAATTCCCGGAACAGGAAGATAAACACGCGGGAGGCCACGGCGGACCTCCGGGCGGCGGTATGGGCGGGGGAATGTACTAAGAACAGGAGATAGTAGACAGGAGTCAGGAGTCAGAATGTTGAATTTTGAATCTTGAATCCGCAATTTGCTATTCGCAGACCAAGGGCGGGGAGAATGCTTCCCCGCCCTTTTTGTTTTCGATCTGCTGGTTGGATAATCGCTTTCAGATCTTGCATCGTATCTACTCATCGTATATACTTCTCACATGGCCATCACCAAGGTCTTTCGCAGTGGAAACAGTCAAGCGGTGCGGATTCCCAAGCAGTTCCGGTTCGGCTCCTCGCAGGTGGAAATCACCAAGCGCGGGAGCGAGATTGTGCTGCGGGAGCGGCCGACCAATCTCGCTGCAGCCTTCGAGCTTCTTGCTGGTCTTTCCCCTGACTTCTTCCAGGGGGGCCGCCGCCAACCCAAACTGGACAAGCGCGTGAAACTCTGATGCGCTACCTCCTTGACACGAACATTTGTATTTACATTGCCAAGCAAAAGCCCCAAGGCGTTTTGGCGCGCCTCCACCAGCTAAGGCCTGGTGATGTAGGCATGTCCATCATCACCTATCTGGAGCTGGTTTATGGTGCCTGGAAGAGCCGGCGCCGCGAAGCCAACCTTCTTCGCATCCAAGAGTTGGAGCGGGTGATCCCGGTGCTGCCTCTGGACGCGAGTACCGGCCAGCATTATGGCCGGATACGAGCGGAACTCGAAAGGAAAGGGTCACCGATAGGCGCCTACGATATGCTGATCGCCGCGCACGCCCTAGCTCTTGGGTTAACGTTGGTTACGAATAACGCTCGGGAGTTTCGCCGAGTTCCGCAATTGGTTGTGGAGAATTGGGCGGAGGAAGAGCGGTAAGGGGAAGGTCTTAGATAGTGAGTGCCAGTGTGGAAATCCACATCTCGTTTCCTTGGGCGCGAGGGAAAGACAATTCTTGGAGATGATCCTGTTCTTAACTCACCGCGAAGGGTTCCTCCAGTGATGCACTCTGACCCGTGAACAGCTCGGCGCCGTTTTCCATCACATGCAGGCCGTCTTCCAGGCGGACGCCGAACTCGCCGTGGATGTAGATCCCCGGCTCATCGCTGAACGTCATGTTCGGCTCCAGCTTGAGGGAATCACCGCGCACCAGATACGGCCACTCGTGCCCGTCCATCCCCATGCCGTGGCCCAGGCGATGCTTGAAGTACCTGTAATCCGGGCCGTAGCCAGCATCGGTGATCACCTTGCGCGCCGCTGCGTCCACCGCCTGGGCCTCGACCCCGGGATGGGCGGTTGCAAGCGCTGCCTTCTGCGCCCGATGGACGATGTCAAACACCTGGCGTATCTTGTCGGTGGGCTTGCCGAGCACGAAGGTCCGCGTGATATCGGAAACGTAGCCTTCCACGGCGCAACCGTCGTCGATCATCACGATCTCGCCCTCGTGGATGGTCTGCGGCCGAATCGATCCGTGCGGCAGCGCCGAGTACGGGCCGACGTTGACGCTGACCTCGCCGGGAAATCCGAGTTGGGAGTAGGCAGCGTCGATAAACTGCCGGAGCTGGTGCTGCGTCATGCCCGGCTCGAGAGCCCGCCATGCCGCCTCATAGGCGGTGATGGTCACTTGCGTCGCGAGTCGCATCAACTCGATTTCGTGGTCGGTCTTGCGCATCCGGCAGCCGGCGGTTACCGGCGTGCCGCTCACAATGTTCACGGCCGGCACCGCCTTGCCCACGCTGTCGCTGAAGACAAAGTGGACCGTTTCTTCCATCCCCAGGCGGCCGCTGGATAGGCCCCGATCCCTCAGTCCCTCGGCGACCCGCAAGTAGGGGCTCTCATCCTCCTCCCAGGTGCGGAGGTCGCCGCTTCCGGCGAAAGGGCTCAGGGCGATCTGCTCCTCGGCGCGATCACGCTCGAAGGCGGGGCACACGAAGAAAGGCTCGCCCTTGGCGGGCAGAATCAAGGCGAACAGCCGCTCGCCACCTCCCCAGCGGATGTTGCTGAAGTAGACCAGCGATGTGCCGCCCATCAGCATCAGCGCGTCAATCTGGCGCTCGGTCATCAAACGGCGAGCCTGCTCGATCCGCGCCCGCCGCTCGTCGGTCGAGATCGGCTTCGCCCGGTCTTTCATCGATTTCAGGGCGGCAATGGAAGGCGGTAACGAGGCGGAAGAATTGGACGCGCCAATTCCCTGCCCCACGAGCGCGCCCGGCGTCAGGACGGAAGCAAAGCCGGGGGTAAGAGCGAGTCCGGCGCCGGCGTTGCGTAAGAAACTTCGTCGAGAAGACATTTCGTCCTCCGATGCTGGTCCGGATAAACCCGGAACATCGCTTGCGGGTAGCGGGCCACGCCCGGAGATTACCACCACGGCCCAATACCTTCAAGGACCCACGGCCAGAGCTACCATGACCGTGCCTACCCGCTCGAATGGACGTGCCAAAGGCACCTTGGACTGTGGCGGCTCGACGCCGCCTTGAAATGATGCCTTTGTCATCGTCCTCGGCGTTATTTCAAGGCGGCGTCGAGCCACCGCAGTCCAAAGTGGCCGTAATCCACCAGCCTGGTGGTATTTGGCCAGACATGAGGCCATGAAGCGACGGGGTTAATCGTTAAAAGTCTCTTATTTTCAGCAGGCTACGCGCACGTGGAGGTTTGGCAAATCATTTGCCTCTATCCTTTGTGGTAAGCGGGAGGACGCAGATATGTTGACGCATCAAATTAAGTCATTTCGAAGAGTGGTGATTTACGGTGTTTTGAGCTTATTCGCCGTGTCGATGGTGGCGTTTGGGCAAATTCCGGCCCCAGCCCCGGACCCGGGTCAAAACCCGGTCACGCAACCCGCGCAGAATCCGGGCACGGAGCCAACGCAGAATCCGGCTACGGATCCGGGGCAGAATCCGGCTACGGAACCCGCGCAGAACCCACCGCCCGCGACGCCGGGATGGCGTCGATTCTCTCCCCCACCCGCGCAACCGGAGCCGCCACAGGGGCCCGCGCCGCAAGCTGATCCAGCGCCCGCGGCCGTGCCGGACCATATCACGATTCCCGCGGGCGCGTTCGTAACCGTGCGGGTCGACCAGTTCCTATCTTCCGACAAAAGCAAAGCCGGCGATAGTTTTGCCGCGACCCTTTCGCGACCCCTGGTGGCGAACGGATTGGTGGTCTCGCGGCGGGGGGAAACCCTGGGTGGACGCGTGGTTGAAGCCAAGAAGGCGGGACGCGTGAAGGGCGTCTCCCAGTTGCAGATTACGCTGAACGCCCTGACGCTGGCGGATGGCCAGCAGATTCCCATCCAGACGGAATTGACGAGCATCACCGGCCCCACCTCCAATGGGCGTGATGCGGCTGCGGTCGGTATGACCACGGTCACGGGCGCGGCGATTGGCGCAGCGGCGGATTGGGGCCCAGGCGCGGCGATTGGCGCCGGAGCCGGGTTGGTTGCGGGGGTGGTGGGCGTGCTGGTAACGCGCGGGCGTCCGACGGTCATCTATCCAGAGTCGCAGTTGACCTTCCGGCTCGCCAAGCCCGTCACCTTCTCGACGGAGAAGGCGCCCCAGGCCTTCGTCGATGCCAGCACCCTCAATATTCAGCGTGCTGCCGCGCAGGGGCCCCCACAGGGTCCCCCGCGGGGTTACCAGGGCTGTGCTGGACCAGGCTGCGCACCCTATCCACCGCCCTATTATTATGGCCCCTATTACCCCTACTACCCCTATTATTGGGGACCAAGCTTTGGGTTCTTTTACGGTGGCGGATTCTATGGCCGCGGGTTCTATGGCCGAGGCTTCGGATTCCGCCGCTAACGCGTGTCCCTTGCTGAGCTGTCAGTGTTCAATCCTTCGCAGAACCGCCGGCCCTCCCCCAGAAGGGATCAGGCCGGCGGATTTTTTTTGTTTTCAGTCCTCAGTTCTCAGTTGTCAGCTATCAGCATCCTCTCCGCCCCAATCCCTCACCGCGCGTCGTGGCAGGCCTCGTGCCCATAAGCGCTAACTTAACGGCTGGAACCACTCGAAAGTCCGCGCAGCGGGCGTTGTCATTTCACTTGTGTCCAAAACAGGTTTTTGAGGTGATGGGTGAACGGCAGGGTTGCCCTCCTGCAACGGCGGCTTCAGAATGATGTTGCTGAAGTAT
>Ga0181539_1002134_pt1 | contig 20341 bp, 17 predicted proteins | sample PEATcosm2014_Bin_46_FD_119767 | JGI IMG/M metagenome (GOLD analysis project Ga0181539, IMG submission 119767) | Peatland microbial communities from MTU Mesocosm Facility, Houghton, MI, USA - PEATcosm2014_Bin23_60_metaG | ecosystem: Environmental > Terrestrial > Soil > Wetlands > Peat | place... | reverse complement strand
CATGAATACCGGCCACGAAGGCTCCATGACCACCATTCACGCCAACACCCCCCGCGACGCCATTTCGCGCCTGGAGTCGATGGTGGCGATGACGAACATGAACCTGCCGGAAAAATCGGTGCGGCAGCAGATCTGCTCGGCCATCACCATCATTGTGCAGGCCACGCGCATGAGCGACGGAACGCGCAAGATCACGAATATCTCCGAGATCACGGGCATGGAAGAGAACGTGATCAGCATGCAGGAGATCTTCACCTTCCAGAAGAAGGGCATCGGCCCGGATGGCCGCGTGATCGGCACCTTCATGCCCAGCCGTATCCGTCCCCGGTTTTTGGAGAGGCTGCGGGTGTCAGGCATTGTGCTGCCGCCCAGCCTGTTCGACAAGGAAACGCAGGTCAATTAACCAGAAAGGAGGCTTACTGGGATGGGAATCATTGCCGTGTTGGTGTTCGTCGGCATCTTTGCAATCATCGCGCTGCCGCTGTTGGCTGCCGCGCCCTCCAGCAGCTCCAAGCAAGCGCTGGCGGCGCTGGACGCGGTCCTGAAAACCGAGCCTAGTCAGATGTTGCGGCAGCAGAACTTGAGCGTGCGCAAGGATGACCAGCTGAGCAGCATCCCCTGGCTGAACAAGAAGCTGTTGCAGCTCGATCTGGCGTCTTATATGCGCAGACTCCTCAGTCAGGCCGCATTGGATTGGAATCCGGGCCGTCTCCTGCTGATGACCGTAGCGGGTCTTGCGCTGCCGCCGTACATCCTGTACGTGTTGTTTCATTCTCTTCCCCTGGCGCTGCTTGCGGGCGTGGTGGTAAGCGGGCTTCCTTTTGGATGGGTGATGTTCAAGCGGAGCCGGCGTTTCGCGGCATTCGAGAAAGGATTGCCGGAGGCGCTGGAACTCATGGTGAGCGGGCTGCGCGCGGGCCACAGCCTTCTGGCAGCCATTGCCCTGGTGTCCAAGGAGTGCCAGGAACCTGTGAGGAGCGAGTTCAAGATCTGCTTTGAGGAGCAGAATTACGGCCTGGAACTCAAGGCCGCAATGGAAAACCTGCTCCACCGCGTACCCTTGCAGGACCTGAAAATCGCGGTGGCCGCGATTCTGATTCAGAAGGAAAGCGGAGGCAATCTCGCCGAAGTGCTGGACAAGACCTGCGCGGTGATCCGGGATCGCTTCCGGCTCAGGCGGCAGATTAGGGTGTATACGGCGCAGGGCCGGCTTACGGGCTGGATTCTCACCCTCCTGCCTGTGGTGCTGGGCACGTTGATCTATTTTGTCGATCCGGATTTGATCAGTATTCTGTGGCATCGCGCGATCGGCATCAAATTGCTTTGGGCTGCGGGGGCATCGATCCTGCTGGGCGGATTTGTAATCAGCCGGATTGTCGACATCGACGTTTAGGGGAGAGAGATGACATTTGCGGTTTTGGCATTTTTGGCGGTGTTTCTGCTGATTGGCAGCGGCGGGTTTCTGCTGTTTTACCGCGAGGTCATGCTCAAGCGCATCAGCGAGGCCATCAGCCCGCGCCCCAAGGAAAAACGGCTGACCTCGGCGGTGCAAAAGGCGAAGTCCTCGCTCGGGGGCATGATGCAATCCCTCGAAACCCTGATGCCGAAGAGCGAGAAGGAAGTTTCGGTGCTGCAGCAGCGCTTGGTCCATGCGGGATACCGCAACGATCCCGCGGTGAGGATCTTTCGCGGCTGCAAGGTGGTGGTGCCGCTGCTGCTGGCAGGGATCGTCGCGGTAACCGGGATCGCGAGTTTGAATCCGCTTTTAATCTATGTGCTGGCGCTGGGCCTGGGTTATCTGGCGCCGGACTTCGTGCTGGGACACATAATCAAGAAGCGGCAAAGCAAGATCACGCGCGGATTGCCCGATGTGCTGGATCTGCTGGTGATTTGCATGGAAGCCGGCCTGAGTATGGACCAGGCGACGGCGCGCACGGCTCAGGAACTGACCCTGTCGCAACCGGAGTTATGCGACGAGTTGAACATCGTGGTGCTGGAACAGCGCGCCGGCCGGGCCCGTTCCGAAGCCTGGAAAAACATGGCCGAGCGCACCGACGTTGATAGTGTTAAAAACCTGGTTTCGATTATGGTGCAGACCGAGCAGTTTGGGACCAGCATTGCCAAGATGCTTCGCGTCCATTCGGAGACGCTGCGGACGCAACGCGTACAGATGGTCGAGGAGATGGCCGCCAAGACCACGGTAAAGCTGGTATTTCCGCTGGTGCTGTTCATCTTTCCTGCGCTATTTGTAGTAACACTGGGACCTGCCGCGATTGTGATGATGGAGTCCTTTGCCGCGGTGGGAAAGTAATAGGAAATCAAAAACAGGAAGGGAGAACGAAATGGACAGTACAGCGATTATCAGAATCATTGCCGGTGTTCTGGCAATCATTATTCTGGGGATTCTGATTCAGCGCCGCCGCACCCGGGTCAAGTAGGCGGCCAGCAAAGCTCCGTGAGGGTCTGTGAGGCAACAGGCGCCACGGCGGAAGGGGAAAGATTCGTAGATCCGGGAGGACCTGCCCGGGGTGCGGCAAGCACCTCGGGGAGGGGGCTCGGTGAGCGGACAAACTGAAGTGTTTTCATTCGCCTCGGATGGTGCGTGGAAGGCGAGGACGGCCCTGTATGGAGCTTCTGGAAGGATTCGCGGAAGCAGCTGAAACGCGGAGTGAAAGAGGAGATGGTCTCGAGCCGCCACGGGACACAAGAGTTATGGAATCGCGGACGCATTGCGCCTATAACCAAACCCGGGAATGCTTTCTTGGCTTGGAGGTGAAGGCTGCCGACCTGCCGTCGGCGCGCGTCGCCGAGTTGATGTCGGCGCGTCCGCTGAAGTCGGGTGAGGGCGTATGGATGACGCCGTTCCGCGGCATTCCCGCCGCCTCGATGGCCGCGCCGCTGGACCTGATCTACCTGGACGAGGAATGCCGCGTGATCGACACCGTGGAATCGTTCCCAACCTTTCAGGTGAGTGCGTCCAGCCCGCAGCCGAAGAGCGTGCTGGCTCTGCCCGCGCATTCCATCTACTCCTCTCAGACCCAAACCGGCGATCAGCTGGTGCTGTGCGTGGCCGAGGAGATGGCCAGGCAACTGCAGCGGCTGAACAATGCGCGGAACGAGGCGGGAGGCGTTTCGACGACCATTGCGGGCGCGGTGCTGCTGCGCGAGAAGCCGTTGTGGAGCGGCGGGCCGGGTGTGCTGGGACTGGAGAGCCGCAACGGGTACCCAGACCAGCCCGCGCAACAAACCTATGAGATGGATCTGACGCAACCGGGCGCCAAGTCCTTCAAGCAGTTGCGCAGCTGGTTCGAGCGCTGGTGGTCGCCGGATCCGCGCAAGGCGCCGCGCGTGCCGACGCCGGGACTGGCCGCCTATTACTGGAACGGATCTTCTCCGGTGGCCCACGGCATTCGCGACATCAGCACGACCGGCCTGTACGTGGTGACGGAAGAGCGCTGGTATCCGGGGACCCTGGTTCTGATGACGCTGCAGAGGGGCGATGTGAGCGAGGAGGTTACCGAGCGCTCGATCGCGGTGCAGTCGCGGGCGGTGCGCTGGGGACCGGATGGCGTAGGGCTGCAGTTTATCTTGTCCGATGAGCAGGACCGGCATCGTGCTCCGACGCCGGTGGCCGATGCGGCGGGCAGGAAGGAATTCGAGCGATTCCTGGACCAGTTGAAGCTGGACAACGGCGCTGCCGAGTGAGAGAATGCGGCGCTAGCGCGAGGTGCGGGGAAATCGGAAGCAAGCGAAGACCGCGCCCGGAGAGAGAACGATGAGAACTCGCGGAAGGATGACACTACGGGCTCTTTTTGCCGCACAGCAAGACGCGCGGTACCAGAAGACCGCGCGTTGGTAGCGCGAGAGGTAGGGGCTTATGGAATATCCAATCGGAACGCCTGGCGCCGATGCACAGCGCGTTCTATCTCCAAGACACATTGGCGGGAGGACCCGGATGCGGGGCGCGCCGCAGACCGTCCTTTCCCGTTTTCGCGATGATTGCCGGGAGTGTGAAGGCAACGCCCTCATAGAATTCGCAATGATCGGGCCGTTGTTGATCGCTTTGCTCGTGGGAATCGTCTGGCTCGGGGCCCTGGTCAACAACTACATTACTCTCACTGACGCGGTGAGCCAGGGAGCGCGGGCGTTCGCCGAAAGTACGAATATCACAACAGCTCCCGTGAGCGGGGATCCATGCACCTACGCAAAAAATATGATGTTCGCCGACGCGCAAAGTCTGAACACGGCCAGCATCACCTACACCATCACGTACACCCCCGCAGCAACCGGAACCGGGGTAACAAAGACGGTTCCTTGCTCGGGATTTGCCTCGAGCATGATAGAGGGGGACACGGTAACAATACAGGCAACGTATCCGGCTCTCGGGGTTGTAACGACCCAAGGCGCAAGTATCTTGACCCATTTGGCGAATTGGACTCTGAGTGCCCATACCACTCAGGTCGTTCAGTGAGCCATGCACGCGGAACCAGGCAGCGATACACAAACTCCAGGGACCGAAAGCGGGAATTGGTTGGATGAAGCGGAAAGGAGATCGTCCTATGGCAAGACTTGAAAAAAACAGATCGCGCAAGGCCACGATCGAGTCGCAGCGGGCCTCGGGGGCGCGCGGCACTAACTCTTTGCGGAGGGCGTTTTTCACGGCGGCGATAAGGGACGAGCGCGGGCAAGCGATTATCTGGACTGCATTGGCCTTGCTCTTGCTTCTTGGAGCGTCCGCCTTTGCGATCGATATTGGCCACGCCATGCTGGTGAGGAAGCAATTGCAGGCTTCGGCCGACGCGGCGGCTCTGGCGGCAGCCTGGCATATATCGGACGGAACCTACACGGCTGTGGCTGACAAATACAGCTCGACTGGAACCCTGAACAACTACGGCGGCTACTCCGTGGATACGCCGGTGGTCACCGTAAAGTGTTCGAGTACCGTGGCCAGCTTCGGTCCTCACTGCTCAACGACGACCACGCCCCCCACTTATAACATGGTCATCGTACAAGAGACCGCACACGTGAATACTTTCTTCGCTGGGGTGATGGGGTTCCATACGCTCACTGTTTCGGCTACCTCCGCGGCGTCGAAGGGAGCCAGACCCACGCCGTTCAACGTTGCGATCGTCCTGGACACGACGTATTCGATGACTTACAACGATGCCGACTGCGGCATGACGCAGTTAAAGTGTGCGGAAGGCGCGATTGCGGAGCTTCTCAGCAATCTGGATCCTGCCGTGGACAAAGTGAGCATATTCACTTTTCCGGCCTTGAACGCCAGCACGGAGGGAAATCAAACCCACTGCCCGAGCAGTGCGCCGACTACCGAACCGTACACATTCCCATCGGCGAGCGCGACCACATTGCAGACGCCGACCCTCTCAGGCGGGGTGACGTCGACCTACGAGATTGCGGGTTTCGACAACAGCTATCTAAGTTCCTACGGAGCCACTTCGCTCACCTCCACGGACCCGTTGGTGATAGCTATAGGGAAGGGCAGTTGCACCGGCATCGTGGCGGATGCAGCTACGCATTTTACGTACTTTGCTGCATCGATCTACCAGGCGCATGAAGCGCTCTTGGCCGAGCAGGCCGCCGAGTTGACTGGCGGCTTGAAAACAAGCAACGCCATGATCATCTTCAGCGACGGCAATTCCTCCGCGATAAACGACGGCCCATCAGGCAATCCACCCGGCCAACCAAACAACTGGCATGACATGGCCTGCAACACCGGCGGCGGCGCCGCTTGCCCTTCCCAAACAGTAACCACGGGTGGTGTGAGCGACTCCAGTGACGGTACATATCCCAATCTGGTGGGTCAGTGCAATCAGGCGGTTGCCGCGGCAAAGTCTTTCAACAACTTTGTGGTCAATCCTGACGGTACGTCGACGGGTACGCTGGTGTTCAGTGTTGCCTACGGCGCCTCGACACTATCGCAAGCTCGCAGCGGGATGAGTGAGGGTGATTGCGATTCTGACCGTGCAGCCTACACCCCGCCCTACACCGGCACGGGCACCGTCGGCATTACGCCCTGCCAGACCATGGAGGAGATGTCCACCGGGTGGCCGGACCCGTCGAACTTCTTCTCCGACTACAAGGTGACGGGAGGGGACACTGGGTGCCAGACGACCTCGGCGGACCAGTCCAACACGAGCTTGACCGGGATCGTTGACGCCATCTTGAGCAAATTGAGCGAATCGCGCCTGATTCCTCCGGATGCGCCATAAGTTCGGGTCAGAGGGGCGAAACCTCTGAGGCGAGAGTTAAAGCATTTTCACGATTCCTATAGGGTGGGTTTCGTGGTTTCCCACCCTTTTCACAAAGAACGTGAAAAGGATGGGGCACGGAGTTTCCTTACGCCATCAGTGAAAATGCTCTAGGGAACCAACTGGGGCGTGGCCGGTCAGGCCGCGCCCTTTTTTCGCGTGGGAAAAGCGTGAGGCGCAGCCTGGACGATGCTTACTCGAGCTGCTCGGGGATGATGAGCAGTACCTCGACTCTGGTGGGCTGGCCATGCAGCGTCGCGGCGCGGAATTGCCATTGCTGCAAGGCGGTGAGGACGAACTGCGCGATCGCGAAGGGCTGCGGGAAGACCACGCTGAGATCCTCGAATTGGCCGGATGAATTGATAAAGCCATGGATCATCAGGGCGTCGGCGCCGATGGCGTCGGGCGGCAGATTGGGCCGCACAATGGTGTACGGCCACGGCGCTTCGAGGCGGGAGACGTTGCCGCCGGCGGCAGCTTCGCTGTTGGGTGGCAGCGAGTACTGCAGGACCCAGCTCTTGGAAAGGCCCACGTGGAGATACGCGGTGTAGGCGATTCTTCCGCTCCATTGACCGGCGATCTCGGGGTACTTCTGTTCGAGGTCGTTGCCGACGATCACGGCTGCGAAATGGCCTTCTTTGGAAAGGGCGATGGGGGTAGCCGAGAGCTCGCCTAATGCATCGGTAGCGGCTCCAGACCCTGTGGCGTGCTCGCCGGGGGCATTCTGCGCAGAGGAGTTCTTTCCCTGGCCGGGAGCGAGCCCTCCTTGCGCGTCCGACTTCTGCGACTCGGTGACCGGAGGCAGAGCGGCGCTTCCGTTTTGCAGCTGCATGTCGGAGACGGAGAGGATGGCGGCCGGCGTGGGCGTTGCCGATAGCTGCGATACCGAGGAAGGAGGCTGCTCGACCTGGATGGAATCCTGGGCGGCAATGGGCGACGTGGTGCTGGGCAGGACCTGCGATTGGAGCGAGAGCTGATTGTTGGACGCGATGTTGACGTCGGCGATCCTGAGCTCCTGATTCGGCCGTTCGAGGAGAGGAACAACATCGGCGGCGGCCGGGTTCTTCTGCACAGGTGGAACGATGTTCTTGACCACGGTCTTGCTCGCGGACCACAGGAGGACCCGCGGTACGGGGATCTCCTGGGGCAGCGTGACGGGGTTGGGAACATCGGGCTGGATCAGCGTCTGCACGCCCGGTTTGGCCAGGGTCTTGGGGGGCGAAGGCGGCGCCGGCTGTGCCTTGTCCGGGTGTGCAGCGTCCCGGTTCTGCATCGGATTGCGAATGCGCGCGTTCGCCTCCGCAGCCAATTCGCTCAGATCGAGCTGACGAATCGTATAGTGCTCTGTGATCACTCTGGCGGATGGCGGCTTGTATCCAAGGCTGAACCAGATCACAGCCGCGGCGAGGACATGGACGAGAAGCGATCCCGCGAACGTCACCGGCCCCTGATGCTCAGGCATTGCGGTTGCGAACAGCATCAGATCGCGTTCAGGCATCGCTATTACAGAAGCAATAGCGACAGGACTCTCCGTGGGCGCATCACCAACATTTACGTCGGTGACAAGCCGGCTCTGAAGGATCTTCCATGCCGGCGAATCCGAATCCTCTATCTTTGACGCGTGACGAGCCAAAAGCGGCCCCCGACTGCGGAAAACGCGATCAATGTTGAGCGACCCATAACGCGGCCTCAACTGTGGGGGAGTCCGCAACGTGCCGCAAGGCGTACGTGGTAGATATTGTATAGAAGAATTGCTTACTGTAGCGATTCCCCGTGGCTTTCTTGATACCTTAGGTAGCATTATCCACAAATTTACCGGGGAGAGACAGGGGGACTTAGGACTACACTGTGATGGCACTGTTCGCCTGGGGAGCAATGGCGATGGTCCTGCAGGCCGGGTTGACGGCAAGATGCAGGATCGGTTATAGCAGACATGCAGAGAAAGGCGGGATTCGCAATCCGCCAGTTCGAACGGAGTAGGGATGAATCGAAGACTGCTCACGATCTTCTTATTCGCATTTGTGATCGCCGGAATCTGCGCATGGGCGGTCTATCGCATGGTGGGCACGCGCATGGCGGCCACAAGGCAGATAGCGACGACGCGCGTGGTTGCAGCCGCCAGAGACATTCCTCTGGGCGCGGTATTAACGCCTGCCGACCTGACAACCATCGCGATCGCCGGCGATACGCCCAAAGGGGCCATTTTGAAGATGGACGACGCAGTGAACCGCGGCGCGACCTCTGAGATTTACCAGGGCGAAATCGTCATGGAAAGCCGGCTGGCTGGTCCCGGATCCGGTGGAGGCTTGGCGCCGACGATTCCCAAAGGCATGAGAGCGTGCGCGGTGAAAGTGAATGAAGTAATCGGCGTGGCCGGATTCGTGATTCCGGGCTCGCGCGTCGACGTGCTGGCTTCGGGTGTGCCTCCCAACGCGCCATCGGCAACCGAAGAGACGGAGACGCTTCTGCAAGACATCCAGGTGCTGTCGGCGGGCACAGACATTCAAAAGGATGCGACGGGCAAGCCGCAGCAGGTGCAGGTTGTGAGTCTGCTGGTGACTCCGGAACAGGCCGAGACATTAAGTCTGGCCAGCATCTCGCTCAGTATTCAGCTGGTGCTGCGCAATCCGATGGATACAGAGATGGCCAAAGTGCCGCCAACGGCGATAAGCAGCATCTTCTCGAACGGGGCTCCGGTTGCACCCAAGGGGCCGCGCCGGGTTGCGAGCAGCGCACCCAAGGCCATGCCGCAGACCTATTCGATCATCGTCAGTAACGGCTCAAAGACCACGGAACAGAAATTCGCTATACCCGAGGGACAGCATTGAGATCGACGACTGGGATCACCATCGCATATTGCAGTGTGCTGATCGCGGCTCTCTGCGCCGGGCAGGCGGTACAGGCTCAGCAGGCCGCCCCGCCCTCCCCGCCACCGGCGGGAGCTGCGTTCGAAGACTCCACCAATGAACTCAATGTGGAAGTGGGCAAAGCCGTGCTGGTGGACTGCGCGCAACCGATTCAGCGCGTGGCTTTAGGCGCGGAAGAAGTCGCGGAAGCTACCACCGTGAGTCCTACCGAGATCATGATCACCGGCAGAGGCGCGGGAGTGACCAGCCTGATCCTCTGGGACATTCGTGGCGGACGGCAGTTCTTCACCGTGACCGTGCGGTCCAGCACCGGGCTGACAGACGAGAAGCTGGACGGTATTCGGCGCGAGCTGAAAGCCGGGCTGCCCGGCGATGCCATCAGTGTGTCTTACAGCAACAGCAGCGTTTTTTTGCGCGGCACGGTGAAGGATCTGACCAGTTCGGCGCGCGCCGTGCAGATTGCCTCGACGTCGGGCAGCAAGGTGGTGAACCTGCTGAACGTCGAGGTGCCCAAGTCCGATCCGCAGTTTCTGCTGAAGGTGCGCTTTGTCAGCGTGGATCGCAGCAAGGCGCTATCCTTGGGCGTTAATCTCGTCGATCTCGGGCTGGGGCATGCCCTAGGCGGGGTGTCGACGGGACAATTCGGTCAGCCAACGATAGGGAGCACCGCCAGCCAGACCGGCTCGTCCAGCACCGGCACGTCCAGCACCGCAGGACTTGGGGGTTCCACCGGCACTGCGGCGTTCAGCCAGGAAGGAAATATCTTTGCCTTCTTTCCAGGGCTGAACGTAGGCGCCGACATCACTGCATTGGAGACCAAGAACGTCGTGGAGGTGCTCGCGGAGCCGAATCTGCTGGCGTCCAACGGCAAGGAAGCCAGCTTCCTCGCCGGTGGAGAGTTTCCGTACCCCGTCGTCTCCGGCTCTTCAGGGGGAACGACGGCGGTCACCATCGAATTCAAGGAATACGGCATCCGGCTCAACTTTATCCCCACGCTCCTGCCGCGCGGCACCATTCGTTTGCAAGTGGCGCCGGAGGTGAGCGCGCTGGACTACTCCCACGAGGTTTCAATCTCGGGATTCGAGGTTCCCGGGCTTACTTCGCGCAAGGTCAATACCGAGGTGGAACTGAAGGACGGGCAGACGTTCATCATCGGCGGCCTGCTGGACAAGGGGATCACCGATACTTTCTCGAAGATTCCGTTCCTGGGCGACATCCCGATTCTTGGCAAGCTGTTCCAATCGGAGACGAAGACCAAGAACGACACCGAGTTGATCGTGCTGGTAACGCCGGAGATTGTGAATCCGCTTCCGGCGAACGCGGCGCTGCCGGATCTGAATTATCCGGATAAGAAGTTTATTCCGCCTAATTCGAACATCCCCATGCACCAGCCGGATGCGAAGACGGCGGATAACACGTTGCCGCCTCCTCCTGCTGCCATTCCCGTGGAGACGTTGGTTGACAGCATGAAACCCGAGAAGACGCTCATCATCGAGTCGGGAACAGGCGGATTCGGTACAAGTGGAGGGGCGATTAACGCTCCGGCGAGCAGCGCGCCTTCGGCTACTGGAGTGACTGCTCCGTAGCAGTAGCAATTGCCGCCACGCGGCGGCGCAGGCGGCAGAGACAAGCGGATGAATCCATTGCTTGCCTTAGCGAAGGGGGTGCGGAAGTGTTTGGCTCCGCCTCCCGCCGCTTTTGCGCCGCCCCAGCAGGCGCGCAACGTCACGCGCGGCACGATGCTCGCGGCCCGGCTCGAAAAGGCGCGCACAGGGGCCGCGCGCAGAAAGGGCCTGTTGGGGAGGGAAAGCCTTCTGCCGGGCGAGGGGCTGTGGATCGCTCCTTGCGAGTCGGTGCACACCTTCTTCATGCGCTTCCCTATCGATCTCGTCTACCTGGACCGCAAGCTTCAAGTCAGGAAAGTGCGCCACTGCGTAGGGGCGTGGCGCATCTCGGCGTGTTTCTCAGCGCACAGTGTGCTGGAGCTGCCGGCTGGGACCGCTCAAGCGTCGCGCACGGAGCGCGGAGACAAAGTGGAGATGGCGCCAGTTGCTGCTTCGGCCGAAAGCTGTGAGTAGTCCTCGGAACGCAGATCGATTGACAGGAAGCAGAGAGTGGACGCAGGGCCAGAGGTAACGGCTGTCAAGCAGCGATGCCGTGGCCCTTCTCAAGCTCCGCCGCGGTGCTCCATTGCCTGCGGACCGCCAGAGCCACCAACACCAAGGTCAATCCAGCAAAGCAGCGCAGAAGGACGGGATGCGCGAGCAGAATCGTGTAGGCAAATCGCACCCAGAGGCACCAGCAGAGCGTGAGGGCAAAAAAGCCTGCAGCGCGGCGGAAGTTGCGCGTTCCTACGGCGGACGCAAACACCCCGAACGCCATTCCAGGGATCAGGTCGATGACGTAATGTTCTCCAATGGACAGGGTCGCCAGACAGGTTAAGGCAAGAAAGAGAAGCGCTACCGCCTTCCAGACTCTGCCCGGCGCGAACATGAGAAACACAAAAGCTGTGCCAACGTGCAGGGAAGGAAATGCGTTTGGCATCCCTGACAAGCGCACGGCCTCGGGCGGAAAAGCTGGCGGGCGCAGCCATTGTTTACCGAATGCATAAATTGGCCCGCACGCGGGGACGATGGCGTAAAAGAAGGGGCCGGAAACAAGCTCCGCAGCATAGGCCACTACGATGGAGCCAGGGCAGCGCCGGTATCGCGTCAAAAGGTACCAGGCGATCATCATGGGAATCATCGCATCGTAGGCAATAAAAAGGGGAACGTGCGGAAGGCCCTGCAACGGCCGCGCGATGAAGGCGGTCTGCATGCCGAGGGTCGCATCCAGGCGCGCCAGGACGTGGTCGAACTTCCAAGGGAATGCGGCGCCTTCGCCGGACATGAAGATGGTGACGAGAACGCCGTAGAAGAGGTTCAGGACAAGTGCGAACACGAGTCCGACCCGGGTCTTGTCCTTCTCGTCCCTGAGCATCCAGATGACGGAAAGAAAGAGGGCCGTGATGGAGATGACGGCAGGATGCAGAAGAATGTCGATTACGCGCATAAGGCACCTTAGCGAGAGGCGGTATCCGAAGCAGAAAGCGAAGCAGGAATTGGCATAGCGCCCTGCTCACGGGACGAGGCGCGCGCGAAGAGGTACCAGACCAGCCATGCCGGTGTGGTCCAGAGCCAGTAAGGCGAGGGGACACGGACGAGACAGAATTCGACGTCCATCGCGAGAATGGCAATCGCCAGGACAGCCAGGACAGTGCGGGAGCGGGTGGTGCGGGCGCCGTGGACCAGAGCGGGTATGGCCACGGACTGATCGAAGATCCATCCGAAGGGCGCAACCACGAGCGAGACGAGCATCAGCAAGCTGCCCTGTTCGATCCAGTCCCAGGCGTGGCGGCGAGGCCAGAACCAGGCCAGTGCCCAAATGCACGCGAGGATCGCCGGCACAAAGGCAAGCCACTCCCAGGCAGGATGGATGGAATCGCGCAAAAGCTCGCTGGGGTATCCAGTGAACTCGCGCGTCATGCTTGAGTGGTGCACGTAGTAGGCGTACTGGGACCAGGCGGCGGGGTCGATCCATGTAGTGATCAGGCTGCATGCCGCCATGGTGGTCATGCCTCCGGCGAGAATGCGATAGCTGCGGGTGACGACGATCCAGACCAGCAAAACCAGCGCAAAGGGGAGGAAAAACTGCGGCTTGAGGGCGCAGAGCCCTAGCGCGGCTCCGGCCGCGAAAGGCCGGGTTTTATGGAGGCGCAGGAAGAGAACCAGCCCGATGAGCAGGAACATAGAGGTCTGGCCCGTCAGGAAGCAGATGAGAGCGGGTGTGAAGGACAGCGCGAGCCACCGCAGAGTTTTGGCAGGATCTCCGTAGAGCTGACAGACCCAGCGCACGGAAAGAAACAGGCAACCGAGCACGAGCAGCGACCAGAGGATTGCGCCCCAACGCACGCCAACGAAACCAAGCGGGTAGGCAAATGGCAAAGCCCAGGGAGGGTTGCGCATGACAAGAGTGTCGTGAACGTTGAGGCCCTCGGCATGCTCTAGCGCGGAGATGGCTTCGGGGTCGTAGGGGTTGGCGTGGTCGACGAGCTGTTTTCCACTTGCCCAGTAACTGATGAAGTCGCGCGAACCGGCGTGGTGGTGGAAGTCACCCGGATACCCGATGATCTGAATCGCAAAGTAGAGAGCAGCGATAAAAAACGCGAATCCTAGAGCCAACGCAATGAAGAACTCTGCAAGATCAAAGTGTTGCTTTACCGAAGGACGATCGAGCTTGCCATCCATGGAGGCTATTCTCATATACTTGCGCCTTGAAGTCGAGAGAATGTTTCTGCAACCGGAAGCGGGGGGATCAAGAAGCAGTTCAAGCCTCGCCGCTACACCGTAGATTCCGGATGGAACCAAAGAAGAGCAGCACTCCGAGGAGAGAGAATTGCAGATGAACAAACGTGTTCGCGTGGCGCTCCAGGTCCTGATCGCATCGGCTGTGGCGGCTGCCGTGCTTGCGATCTACATAGTGGGCACCACTGGCGACAGCGCCGCCAAATGCGACTTCATCGGCTACTGGGCGGCAGGACATCTGCTGGCCCACGGACAGAATCCTTACGACTATCAGGCCGTACGTGCGCTCGAAATTGCGGCGGGACGTGATCCCGGCGTGCCTATGCTGGTGATGCGGAATCCGCCGGTAGCATTTTTTATGGCCCTGCCGTTTGGGTGGATTGAACCCAAGGCAGGTTTGATTGTCTGGACGTTCTTTCTGATCGCGGTGTTGGGGCTGGCCAGCCGCTTGCTCTGGAAGATAAACGGCCGGCCAGACAGCCTGCTCAATCTTTTCGGATTTGGATTTCCGCCGGCAGTTGCGTGCCTGATGGCCGGACAGACCGGGATCCTGCTCCTCCTTGGGATAACGCTCTTTCTTCTTCTTTGGAAGAATCGTCCATTCCTTGCCGGAGCGGCTCTTTTGCTGTGCGCGCTCAAGCCACACTTCTTCGTGCCGTTCGGCATTGCGCTCCTGCTTTGGTGCGTCACGACAAAAAAAGGCTATCGCATCCTGGCCGGCTTCGGCGTGGCACTGATCGGCAGCTGTCTGTTGGCTTATGCGATGGACCCCAATGCCTGGAGCCAATACGCAGAGATGATGCGCACGGGCGGAGCGCTCAACGAGGTTGTGCCCAGGTTGAGCGCCGAACTCAGGCTGATGATCGATCCGCGTGCCGTTTGGATTCAGCTTGCTCCCGAGGCCGCCGCGGGCGTTTGGACGCTCTGGTACTTCTGGACGCGGCGCCAATCGTGGGACTGGATGGATCATGGGTTGATTCTGCTGCTGGTGGGCGCGATGTGTACCCCGTTCGGATTTCTGACAGACGAAACGATGCTGCTTCCGGCCATCCTGGCAGGAGCTTACCGGTGTATCGGATCGCGTCGGCCCCTCTGGCCCCTTTTGGTGCTTGCCGTGGTGGGAATTCTGGAACTGGAGATGGGCGTGGCGATCGTCTCGCCGTACTATTTGTGGACGACGCCGGCATGGCTCTGCTGGTACCTGTACGCGGCGGGGAAGCTTCCAGGGCGAACAGCCGACGCTCGACGGCGCCCGCAGATACAGGAGGGTTAGAGCTCCTTGCAAAGGTCTCCCCGATCGACGAAAGGGTATAGTCCGGCGAGCGGGAAGGCGAGGGGAGCCGCAAAAGACGAATAAAAGCGAATATATCCCCGCCAATATGGGGAAATCATCATTCAACTAGCCTAAGGTAATGTAAACGGGGCCTGTCTGCGGAGCCAGAGTTGTAAACAAATGTATACACTTTCCGAATCCCCAAATAGTGGTATATTATTTTCACGCCGTTGATTTTAAAGTGCAAGATGACGTGTCCAAGAATGGCACGCCAGATGCACCAATCACAGCGCCCGGCTGAGGCTGGGAAAACTGAATCGGAGAGGAAAGAAAATGAACAATCTGTTTCTAGCAATGTATGTGAAAATGCAAAACCTGATGAAGCACGAGGAAGGTCAGGATCTGATCGAGTATGCCCTCGTCGCCGCCCTGATCGCCGTGGCCACCATCGCCAGCATGCAGAAGGTTGCCTCCGCGATGAATATCATCTTCTCGCAGGTCGCCACCACTCTGTAACCGTCCCTGGCAGTACCGAGCACCCAGGACCTCAGCATCTTGACAGGAAAGGCGCAGACCGGCTCAGTGCCGCGCTGTGCCTTTCCTGTCAGGTCAAGAGGTCCACAGTCCTCAACTGCAATGGTACAGACCGGCTAGGATCGCCTGGGTTCTCACGGAAACGATCGGCTCGGCGTCTGTGCTCTTGAAAAATGCGAGATTTCGTGGCGGCAGGTGCGCCTGCTCCGGTCGGAATCTTCCCGGAAGGGAAACACCGAACGCGCTGCGCGTCTCGCGTGCACGTTCAATTCAAGGGCATGAAGTACGGCGAAGAAGGTCAGGAAGTGGGAGGATGCGCATCGCTGGTTGCGCTGGCGAGCATCTTTTTTGGCGTCAGCGGCACCCCAGCTTCGGTGAACAGTGTGTTCGCGAGTATTGGCAGTTCATTTCTCTAGTCTCTGGGAAGCCAATTCCGCACGCGCGACTTCACCCGGCGACTCAGTCTCTTCGCGGGGAGGATACGCAACCTGCCTTCGGCAGGGAGATCGGATTCTCCCCGTAAGGAGCGAGCCATTCCGGCGATCGACACGTCAAGAGCCAAGAGGAGAGAAGATCTCAGGCATCGGCTACGGAGGTTCTCCTCCCATGCAGATGAACGGCTCGGAAGATCCTCAAGGCTAGGCAACAAGCAAGCTTGGCGTCGGCAGTGGTCGGTCATCGAACGGGGGTGTGCAGGAATGAACCACGTAATTGCACGGTTGCGTGTACGACTCCGCGGGCTGATCGAAGAGGAGCACGGCCAGGATCTGATTGAGGTTGCCCTGATATTCCTGGCGATCATTCTGGTGATCATGGCGTTGTTTCCTCCTTTTGCGGCGGACTTGAACACCATGTTCTCCTCGGTGGCCACTGGGATTTAAGTGATCTGGGCAATTTCGAAGCCAGGTATGCGCTGCCATACGTAACCAATTCCCTCGGCTCTGGACCGGGCTGGACCCCTTCCAGAGATCGAGATTCCGAAAGAGGCTGGATGAAAGCGGATTCTCCGCAGCCATCCGGCCTCTCTTACTTTTCAAGTATTTCTCCTCCAAATGTTTGCCGAAGACGATGCGCTTCAGTGCCGATTTCAACAGGAAATCTGCGCCGGGCACTGGGCTCAGCAAGGCCGCGGTTGAAGGAGAAATGCCATAGGTCGGGATTGAAAGGTGACGAGAGGGGTTCGTAAGGGCAGATTCGGGGCTGGCAAGTTCGCCGTCGTGCCGTAGAATCTCGATAATTCCCGCGTGTTTTTGTGTGATTCCGCGGAAAGGAAACTGGACCGAAATGCTGCTACCCGCCGCCTATCAAGCCAACCCTGCGCCGCCGATCATTGCGTGCGGAGAGGCGCGGACTGCGGTTGCCCAGTCCACTGGAGCTCCAAGAGGCGAAGGATGAGGCCGAAGAGAGGTTCGAAGCAGCGCAAGGCTCTGGTCTGCCTCTTGTTGAGTGCCGCAATCTCCGTCACCTGGGGTTCAATCATTGCGACGCACTTTTATTCCGGCATGGGGAGCTTCAAAGCAGTCTTCTATGGGACGCGCTGCCTGATTCGGCATAGCGACCCGTACGATCCTGCCGTCTTGCCGCAGGTGTATGAATCGGAAGGCGGCAGTTTCTCACCCGTTCCATCCGAAGCGTTCTTGTATCGCCGCGGGAATATGGTGTGCGTCAACCTCCCCACTGCGCTGTTTCTCGTGGCGCCGTTTGCGATCTTGCCGTGGAAGACTGCCGTTTTTTTTTGGATGGTGCTGCAAGCAGCGGGTCTCTCGATGGCAGCATTCCTGATCTGGTTGATCGCCAGGGATTACGCGCTGAAGCCGGCCACTCTGCTTATCTGCCTCTTGCTTGCGAACACTGAGATCGTTCTTGCGCTGGGGAATCTCGCCGGAATTGTCATCAGCCTCTGCGCTATCGCGGTCTGGTGCTTTGTCGAGGAGCGATTTGTGCACTGCGGCATTATTTGCCTGGCGATCAGCCTCGTGCTAAAGCCTCACGACGCGGGCCTGGTGTGGTTCTATTTCCTGTTGGCGGGGGGTGTGCATCGCAAACGGGCTTTGCAGACACTCGGGGCAGTCGCGGTGCTGGCGTTGCCGGCCCTCCTTTGGGTCACGCATGTGTGCCCGCAGTGGCCGCAGGAGCTGCGTGCGAACTTACACCTGCTTTCGGCGCACGGCGGCGTAAACGACCCCGGGCCGGAATCGCTGACATTTCGGTCCGCCGACTATGTGATCAGCCTGCAGTCGTTGTTTAGCCTCGTTCGCGACGATCCGCCCTTCTACAACCTCGCTAGTTACATCGTATGCGGGTTGCCCCTTTTCGCCGGCGCGGTTCGCGTGCTCAGGTCGCGCTTCACCAGGCAGAACGCGTGGCTTGCGCTTGCAGCCATCGCAGCGCTTTCCATGCTGCCGGTTTACCACCGGGCCTACGACGCCAAGTTACTCTTGCTGATGGTCCCAGCATGCGCGCTGCTATGGCGTGAAGGCGGACGCGCGAAGTGGCTCGCCGGCCTCATGACAACCCTGGCGGTGTTGTGCACGGCAGACATTCCCGCAACCTTACTTCTGGGCGTCATGAAGAGCACGCAAGTCGTCATGGACAGCGGAGGGGGAAAGCTGCTGACGGCTCTTGTCTTCCACCCTGCTCCGCTCATTCTACTGGCGACGGGCGCCTTCTACTTGTGGGCGTTTTTCAAGCGCACAGCCCAGGAAAGACGGGGAACCGCAGATGCGTGCGAACCGCCCAATACTCGGGTGGCGACGAATAGCGGGGAGTGCCTTTGACAAGCAGGAGCAGTTTGAATCAGGTGCGGGAAGCGCGCCGTTATTGGAACTGCTTGCCGTGTTCTTTCACTTTCCACCTTTGCATGGACGAGAGAGGTTTTGTTGAGCCATGTTATTGCCTTCCGACCTAAAGCAGAGTCAGTTTCTCAAGGAAGCTGAATTCGCGCTGACCGCGATTGCGGTGCTGGCGGCGTTAGTCTGTCCCCAGCTTGGCGCAAAATTCTTTGAGCGTGTGGAGCGAGGCTTCGGGCGGCTGTCGCGTCGCAGTGGGATATCCGTGTACGTGGGTTTAAGCGTGGTTGTGTTGCGTCTGGCCCTGCTTCCGCTGTTCCCCATTCCATTGCCATTCGTGCCGGACGATTTCAGCTTCCTCTTAGCGTGTGATACGTTTGCCCACGGACGCCTGACAAACCCCACTCCAGCGATGTGGACGCACTTTGAAAGTATCCATATCACAATGCAGCCGACATACCAGTCGATGTACTTCCCGGGTCAGGGCCTGCTTCTGGCGGTCGGGCAAATCTTATTCGGACAACCTTGGCTCGCGCTGCTTGCCATGGACGGATTGATGTGTGCGGCCTTGACGTGGGCATTGCAGGGCTGGTTGCCCCGCAGGTGGGCGCTTCTGGGTGGGATGATTGCGGTCTTGTGGCTCGGCCTGTTCAGCACCTGGATCAACACCTACCACACAGCGGCCCTGCTGAGCGCATTTGGTGGAGCGTTGGTGTTGGGCAGCTTGCCGCGTTTGATCAGGAAAGGATGGTTTCGGTACGGCCTATTGATGGGTCTTGGTATCGCAATACTTGTCCTGACGCGGCCCTATGAGGGAGCTCTTTTGTGCCTGCCGGTGGCTGTCGCCCTGGGCCGCTGGATGGTTAAAGGGAAGGCCAGGCCGCCACTCGGAAGTCTTGCGCGGCGCGCTGTTGCTCCGTTGCTTTTGATTTTCGCGGCGATTTCGTGGCTGGGGTATTACGACTACAAGGCTTTTGGAAATCCGCTCACACTTCCTTACACGATCAATCGGCAGACATATTCGATGGCGCCGTATTACATTTGGCAGCATCCGCGGCCCGATCTCCACTACCGGCACGCGGAAATGCGAGAGTTTTACCGGCGGATAGAATTGGGTTTCTTCAACTTGATCGATACGCCGTGGGGGTTCGTTCCTTATACGCTAGGGAAGGCCATCTTCACAGTCCTGTTCTTCACGGGGTATGCCTTGCTTCCCCCACTGCTGACGATGGGCTACGTTTTCAAAGACCGGCGCACTCGATTTCTGGTGGTTTGCATGCTGGTGATGTGCGCGGGATTGGCGATCGAGGCTTTTCTATTGCCGTATTATATGGCGCCGTTCTTGGTCGCGCTTTACGGGCTTGGCATACAGAGTATGCGGTACCTGAGAGCGTGGAAGCTGGGAAATAGCCCGGTGGGGCTTGCGATGATGCGCTTTCTCGTGGTCGTTTGTGTGGCGATGGCGGGCATTCGGGCGCTTGCCAGCCCGCTGGAGTTGACTCTCCCAAAATGGCCGCCGAGTAACTGGATTCTCACATGGTACGGACCGGAGCATTATGGAACAGAACGGGCTCAGATGGAAGCGCGTCTGGAGCAACTTCCCGGCGACCAACTGGTGATTGTCCGCTATTCCCCACAGCACTACCCTGTTGACGAGTGGGTATACAACCGGGCCGACATTGATCACGCAAAAGTGATTTGGGCGAGGGACATGGGTCCTTCCGGGAATCTGGAGCTGTCCCAGTACTATCGAGACAGAAGCGTGTGGCTGGTCGAACCGGACGCGATTCCGGCGCGAGTTTCGCCGTATCCGTTTCAGGAGCCAAAGCCATGATTAACGGAAAACGCATTGCGGTGGTGATGCCGGCGTACAACGCTGAGAAGACGCTGGAGCAAACCGTGCAGGAATTGTCGGATGTGGTGGACATCAAGATCCTGGTCGACGACTCCAGCAAGGACAGGACGGCGGAGCTTTCGCGCCAGCTGGGCGTGCAGACCTTCATCCACGACGCCAATTACGGCTACGGACGCAACCAGCAGACGTGCTATCGCGAAGCGCTGGCGGCGGGCGCGGACATTGTGGTGATGGTGCATCCCGATTACCAATACACGCCGCTGCTGGTTCCGGCCATGGCGGGCATGGTGGCCAGCGGCGTCTACGACATGGTTCTGGCGTCGAGAATTCTGGGCGGCGGCGCGCTCAAAGGCGGCATGCCGCGCTACAAGTACATTTCCAACCGGCTGCTGACGGCGTTTCAAAACGTGT
>Ga0181539_1002128_pt1 | contig 20383 bp, 24 predicted proteins | sample PEATcosm2014_Bin_46_FD_119767 | JGI IMG/M metagenome (GOLD analysis project Ga0181539, IMG submission 119767) | Peatland microbial communities from MTU Mesocosm Facility, Houghton, MI, USA - PEATcosm2014_Bin23_60_metaG | ecosystem: Environmental > Terrestrial > Soil > Wetlands > Peat | place... | reverse complement strand
TCGCCTCGCAATGATGACCGGCGTGCCCGTGATCCCCGTGTTTATCGTGCGCCAGCCCGACGGCCGCAGTCACGTGATCGAAATTTTCGAGGAGATCCCGCAGCAGCGGACCGGCAACCGCGATGCCGATACGCTGACGAATACGGCGCGCTATCAAAAGGCGGTCGAAGAGATGGTCAGAAAATATCCCGAGCAGTGGCTGTGGACGCATCGCCGCTACCGCACCCGCCCCGTGAGCGGCTCCCCCTCGCTCTACGACTAGCCGTCAGGCGCCGCTCGCCGTGTGATCCCGAGAGTACACAGCTGTGCCGTGGATCAAATTTCCAGTCGGTATAACCTAAATTCACATGTTATTGCTCCCTCGCAATTCCTACAAGGAGCCGTCGAGTCGGGTACGCGAGCCACGCAGGACTCGGGGCATCGTCGCTCTCGGGTTCGTCCCTGAATTCCTGGCTCAAGGACGGTTCCCAATAGTTAGACCCGGGGAGTTCCTTTTTTTGCCGCACCGGCATATTGATGGTCAATAAACGAGCCACTTGACCCGGCCCCGCTGACGGAGGCTTCGTCGGATGAACGAACACGTTACGCGCGAGATTCTGTGGAACGTGCCCGTCACATTCATCGTCCTGATGTATGCGCTGCTGGCAGCTCTCTTGGCCGGGTTCGTTTTCGCGGGCGTCTATTGGTATCGGCGCGTTCGACTCGGGTCACCCGAAGAGCGCTCCGATCAGTTGGCGCGAAGGACATGGCTCGCGCTACGCGACGCGCTTGGTCAGGGCTATGTCGTGCGTGAGGCGTGGGGCTGGATGCACTATGCCTTTTATGTCGGCTTTGTCGGTCTGTTCATCGGGACGTGCATCGTCTTCGTGAACAGCGATGTTCGCTACTTTGCCGGACTGGTTGGGTTCTCGTTCTACTTCTACTTTGGCGACTTCTACCTGTTTTTCAAAGTAGCGATGGATACCTTCTTTTCGGTCCTGGCTGTCGGTGTAGTCGCTGCGGCGGCGCGCCGAGCGATCGCAAAGCCCGCAGTGCTTGATGGGCCGCCGGCGCAGAAAATGCTCGACAACCTCGAGAATCGGCTCGGCTACTGGTATCCGCTCCTGATGTTAGTGGTCGTGGCCATAACGGGCCTGATGCTGGAGGGCGCGCGCATCAACGCGACACGCCCGCCGTTTACCGAATGGGCATATATTGGACGCCAGCTCGCGAGACTCGAGGGCGCCTTGGGGGCCGGCGCGGAGTTTCATCGATGGTTGTGGCTGACCCACATGTTACTCGTGTATGGTCTGCTGTTCGCGTTTCCATTTTCTAAGCTCCGCCACTTTCTCATCGGACCGATCAATCTGTTTTTTCGGGACCTTGGCCCACGCGGACGGCTCGTCCCCATCCGGGACTTCGAAACTGCGGAATCGTTCGGTGTCTCGCGAATCGAGCAATATACCTGGAAGCAATTGCTCGATATGACAGCGTGTCTCGAATGCGGCCGATGCACGATCAACTGTCCGACTGCCACCACCGGGAAGGCGCTCAATCCCAAGTACCTCGTGATCGAGCAGCGCGAGCATCTCCTGGCGACGGGACCCGCGCTGCTCGCCGCGAAATATGGTGGCTCCGTCGGCCGGGTCCCTCAAAAGGCGGAGTCGCGGGCCGACATGATCCGCGATGTTGCCACCGAACAAGCGCTATGGGATTGCACAAATTGCGGATGGTGCGAAGAGGGATGTCCAGTCGGAATCGAGCACATCCGAAGGATCGACGATATGCGCCGCCATCTCGTGATGATGGAGAGCCGCTTTCCTCCGGAGGCGGTCGCGGCATTCAGAGGGATCGAGACGCAAGGTAATCCGTGGGGGCTCGCGCATGACAAGCGAGCGGACTGGGCGCAGGGGCTAGGCATTCCTCTAATGGCGGAGCTCGGGGATTCGACGGAGCTGGATGTGCTCTATTGGGTAGGCTGCGCCGGTTCTTATGACGACCGTAATCAAAAGGTTAGCCGCGCCTTGGCCGGCCTGATGAAACAGGCAGGCGTGAGGTTCGCCATTTTGGAAACTGAGGAGGCCTGCACCGGCGACCCCGCGCGACGCCTCGGGAACGAGTACCTCTATGCAACGATTGCAGCACGAAATATCGAGACTCTCAATCGATACAAGCCGCGACGCATCGTAACTCAATGCCCGCACTGCTATCACAACCTCAAGAAGGAATATCCAGATTTTGGGGCCAGCGGCTATGAGGTGCTGCACTCGGCCGAATTTATCGAGGAACTGCGGCGCGCAAAGCGGCTCGACTTCAAGAGGCCGTTGCCGGAGCGAATCACCTACCATGACCCGTGTTTCATGGCCCGGCATGATCAAAAATGGTCGGCCGCGCGCACTGTGCTGGGCGCGATCCCAAGCGCGCAGATTTCAGATGTCGCTCAATCGAAGAACCGGACCTACTGCTGCGGAGCCGGGGGAGGCTGCTTTTGGAAAGAGGAGGTCGGAGGGACCCGAATCAACGAGCGCCGATTGAGCCAGTTGACCGAGGCCAAACCGGAAACAATTGCTGTGGGATGCCCGTTCTGTCTGACGATGCTCGAAGATGCGGTAAAATCGCGCTCGCACGGCGTCGGAATTCGAGTTCGCGATCTGTCGGAACTAGCGGCCGAAGCAACGAAACCCTGCACAAATAAAGCGTGAGTCTCCTCCCAAACTCATACGCCGAAAGTGAGGGAAGCGATGACCGATTCAAAATTTGTTCTCAGAATCAAACGTCAGGAAAATCCGAACAGTTTGCCCTATTGGGAAGAGTTCGAACTCCCGTATAAGGCGCATCACAACATCGTTTCGATGCTGATGGAGATCCGCCGCAACCCGGTCAATCGGCACGGCAGACGGACGATGCCAGTCATATTCGACGCAAACTGTCTCGAGGAGGTGTGTGGCGCATGCACGATGCTCGTGAATGGCCGCGTCCGGCAGGCATGCAGCGCACTGGCGCAAGGCCTGCCGCCCATCACCACGCTCGAACCGATGTCGAAATTCCCGCTCATCCGCGATCTCTGGGTCGACCGCTCGATCATGTTCGATCACCTCAAGCGCGCCAAAAGCTGGGTGCCGATCGACGGTACGTACGGTCTGGGCCCAGGGCCGCGAATCAGTGCCGACGTTCAGCAGTTTGCATATGTATTCTCGCGATGCATGACCTGCGGCTGTTGTCTTGAGGCGTGCCCGCAGGTCGACAGCCATTCGAAATACATGGGCCCGCAGGTCATCGGGCAGGTCTTCCTGATGGGTCAGCATCCGACCAGCGCGATGAATCAGGACGAACGCCTGGAGGCACTCATGGGCATTGGTGGCCTTCAGGATTGCGGCAATTCTCAGAATTGCGACAAAGTTTGCCCGAAGGGAATTCCGCTTACCTATGCGATCGCTTCATTGAACTGGGACGCGACCAAGAAATGGCTTCGGAATATCAGCCGCGAGAAAAAGCTCGCTGTAGAGGAACTGGCCTACAAATTGCCGAAACACTAAGGGCGCCGCTGCTAGTAGAGATACAATCGAGGCCAGGAGAAACGCCACGCTGGCGAGCGTTCAGCCGGCGCAACGTCCAATCCGGACCCGCCACACTTCCGGACCTTCTTCGAGGTAGCTCCAGGAGAACTGATTCCTGTGTTCGGCCTCGAACTGATAGTAAAGCGGCTTGGGATCGTGATCGTTGATCAGCACGAACGCCTCACCCGGTTTGAGGCCCTCGAAGCTCTGAAAGATCAGCGTATGACGATCGCGGGGGACGCGATCCCGAACATCGAGCGATCGGTCTGATGTCGCAGTCCTGCCCTCGGCGTAATCGGCGTGAATCGCTTCGTGCACGCGCCGCTGCTCTGTCTCGCCTACGTGCGCCTCGATCAGAGGCAGGTAGACCCGCTCTTCCTTGGCCAGGTGAAGCTCGAAAATCGCGTCCAGGCGCGACGCGAGATCTCGCAGTCGGCCCAGCAGCTGCGCCCGATCGGTATCGCGCGAGTTTTCCAGTTCGCGCGCGGTTTGCTCGATGCGACTGATGTAGCTGGTGATGAATTCGTGATCGATTTTTATCGTCGCTGTGGGCTTACCATGTTGCCGTACCAGCGGGTCGACAATCGGATATAAATGACGCTCCTCGCTGCGCGCATGGGGAAGCACGTCGCCTTTGAGAAAAGCCACAAACGCACGACGTTCCGACTGTTCGTCGCCGCCAACTCCGCGCGCATGGGCGCTCAAGGTTCCCGCCAGTGATCGGTGATGTGTTCGAATCGAACAAGTGAGTTTATTCATGGCATCCTTCTGCTCCAAAGCTCGCCGGAATGCGGTGAGCGCCAAGCTGCGCTCCCCGGCTATCTGGGGACATGGAATCGGTCTTGACGACTGCTCCATAAGATGTATTATATATATATCTTTATGAGGGAGTCAACGATCATGCGAACCAACGGGAAATCATTGGAGCAGACCGCTGAAACAAGCATGACCGACGCGGCCTTGCGTCTCGACCTCAGTCATAACCTGTAGGCCATATCCTCACATCTCACACAAAGGTGCGCCCGGTGATATCACACACACGCGCTAGTGACTGATGCTGTTCGTGACTGCTATCGCTCTGCATGTGCTCGCCGTCGTTCATTGGATCGGCGGTCTCGCTCTGGTAACCACCGTGATCTTGCCGACTGGCCGCCACATGGACACGGTGGAGGACCGGCTGCACATTTTCGAACTCGTCGAGTCTCGTTTCGCACCGCAAGCCAGAATTTCGGTGCTGGTTGTCGGCATTACCGGTTTCTACATGCTCAACCATCTTGGCCTCTGGATGGCGATGCTTTCGCCGACGGGTTGGTGGCTTGATAGCATGGTGATTCTGTGGACGATCTTCGCTCTCATGCTGTTTGTCGTCGAGCCGGTCTTTCTGCATTTCTGGTTCATTCGCGCGGTCCACACAGATCCGGAGGCTGCTTTCCGGAGGATGGAGCTTCTTCATTGGGTTTTGTTGATCCTCAGTTTGCTTACCATCGGCGCCGCGGTAGCGGGCGCCAACGGTCTGTCCACTAGCTAAGTTGGTGGAGCGACGGCCCTCGGGCGCCCGCTTGACCTGCTGCAGCAAAAGATATATCTAAAATACCTGTATTGACGGTAATACAAGTGGCGTTACGAAAGAATTGTTGCCTGGTGCACTCTAGATGGAGCGAAAATCGCTTGCCAAGCAGGTGATCGTCCCAATGGCCGTCGAACTAACCCTGCTTGATCATCACCTGGTGAGCCTTTTTCTATGCTCTTTTGTAAGGAGTAACCGTTCCTTGCTGTACATCGGTGCGGGAGGGCGCCAATGATGGAGCGCGAGCAACGCTACACACAGGATCCGCTCTTTTGGCGCGCCGGGGCGATCGCCGCCACTATCTTCATGTCTATGGTGCTGGTGGCGCTCACCATCGACACGCTGCGGCAAATCACTCCCGGCAGCCCACGGGTTCCGGCTTACGACGTAATCAACAACTCGGTCGGATATGAATACGATCCGGCGCGTGCCGAGTATGCGCCGAAAATAGGCGGCGAGGAGCTTATCTTCGGTCACAAATACTCGCCTGAGGAAGCCGCGGAACTCATCGGCAAGGGCAAGCTCGTGATCCAGAGCCGCGCCTGCATCGATTGTCACACCTTTTTCGGCAACGGCGGATATTACGCTCCCGATCTGACCCGAGCATGGATGGACCCGGTGTGGAGCATATACGCCGGGCCCAAGCGCGCGGATAAGCTGGCCGCGTTCATGATGCATCCGCTGCGACTTGGCGCGCATGCGATGCCCGACCTGCATATCCAGCGCGACGAGGCCGAGGCCGCGGTCGCATATCTGAAGTGGATGTCGTCGGTGGACAGCAATGGCTTTCCCGACCGATTTGGCGCCGCGAGCGGGCAGTAACGGACGGCGCGAAGGAGGAGAGCGCGATGTATCGATCTCAGCGGCTGGGGCTTAAATATCTCACCGCATCGACGGTGATGTTCGGGGCGATGGTCGCGTTCGGCCTGCTCTCCTCGATCTATTACATCTGGCCCGGCTTTCTGCTGAACGTGTTCAACTTCAACACCGCGAAGATCGTTCACATCGATGGCCTGGTGATCTGGCTGCTGATGGGATTCCTCGGCGCGATCTATTGGTTCCTTCCGCAGGAACTCGATCGCGAGGTCGAAGGTATCGCGCTGGCCGAAATCCTCTTCTGGGTTTTTTGCGCGGCGGTCGCGGTCGTGGTGGTGGTGTTTCTGTTCGTGCAATACGGCTCCGCCACCGAAGCGTCGATGTGGTTCATCAACCAGGGCCGCAAGTATGTCGAAGCTCCTCGATGGGCTGCGCTCGGAATCGTGGCGGTGATGGGGGTGTTCGCGTACAACGTGCTCGGTACTACCTTTAAGGCGCGCAAGAGCACCGGCATCCTGACCGTATTGATGTTCGACCTGGTCCCGCTGGTGGTCCTTTACCTCGATGCCTTTCCTGAAATGCGCAACATGTCGCAGGACCTGTTCTGGTGGTGGTGGCTGGTCCATCTGTGGGTCGAGGCGACGTGGGAAGTGCTGATCGGATGCATCATGGCGTGGACCCTGATTCATCTGGTGGGCGCGTCGCGACGCGTGGTCGAGAGCTGGCTCTATGTGGAAGTTGCGTTGGTGCTGGGCACGGGCATCCTCGGGCTGGGCCATCACTATTTCTGGATCGGCACGCCGCGCTACTGGTTCGCTATCGGTGGATTCTTTTCGGCGTTGGAGCCCTTGCCGCTGCTCGGGATGGTTGTGCATGCGGTGTATGACGCGGGTAGTAATCATTTGCGCGCGGCGAATCGTCCGGCCTTCTACTGGACGCTGGCCGAAGCCTTCGGAAACTTCATCGGCGGCGGTGTTTGGGGCTTCATGATGACGCTGCCGCAAATCAACCTCTATTCGCATGGCACCCAATGGACCGCCTCGCACGGGCATTTCGCATTCTGGGGCGCCTACGGATGCGGCGTGATCGCGGTGCTCTATCTCGCGCTCGAGAAGGGCCGTGGATATGAGGGTCTCGACGGGCGCGCCTGGAAATGGTCATTCGCACTGCTCAACACCGGGATGCTGGGGATGGTCGGCGCGCTGCTGGTGGCGGGCATGGACCAGGCTTTCTATGAGCGCGCGATTGGAGGCTCGACCTGGGGCGCGTTCCTCGCGATGGAGGGGCGGCCGTGGTTCATCGAGGGCATGTGGGGACGCTTCGCCTTCGGGCTCCTGTTCGCATGCGGCTATGCGATGCTGGTATACGACCTGCTCGCCACGAGACGGCGCGAGGCCACCGTCAGCGAACCGATGGCGGCGGCAGGATCATGACGCCCAACCAGATGATTGCCACCGCGGTGCTGCTCGGCGCCTTCGTCATCGCCGCGGGCGCGTACGGTCTGCTGTACTGCGCGGCGCGGATCTCGGATCGCAAGATGATCCGAACGGGCGGTCATTTGAGTTATATGGGGCTGTGCCTGATCGCATTTGCGCTGGTGGCGTTCACGCCGCTGCATTTCGGATGGAAAGTGCTGGTGGCGGCGAGTTGTGCAATCTACCTGATGATTCCGCCGGTCACCTGGCGCTACCTCGCGCGGCTTCATCGAGAGGAGAGGATTCGATGATACCCGACCTCATCAGCGCGCTGATTGCGATCGTGGTGGTATGCGTGACTGTGCTCGACCAGCCGCTGCTCGACCCGCGACACGGGCTCCTGCTGGTCGCCGGCCTGGCACTCTTTGTGCTCGGAGTCATCGCGAATCGGGTCGACTATCTCAAATGGCCCGGCATTGCCATCGCGGCCGCCGGCCTTGCGATCCTGACCCTGATCGTGATGGGACTGTCATCGCCATCTTCTGAGACCGCATTCTGGGTGGTGTTCTGGAGCGGAAACATCGCCGGACTGATGGCGCTGTGGTCGGCGCTCTATCGCGGACCGCGACCGTCGTCGGATACGGCCGAATCGTGATCAAACACCGGATCGGCACGGGGATGGTCGCGGCGGCGATCGCAGGAAGCCTGCTGACAGCGTCGTTGGCGCTCGCGGAGCAACGCAATTTCACGCTCCCGGTTCAGGAAAAAACCATCGATATCGGCGCGGGGCTGAAGTACGGCGCCTGGACCTACGGCGGCACTGTGCCGGGACCGGCCTTACGGGTCCGACAAGGCGACAAGGTCCGCATCCATCTCGTGAATGAGATGGGGATCGCCCACGGCATCGACATTCATGCCGCGGCGATAGCGCCGAGCAAGCACTTCGCTGCGATTGCGGGGAAAACCGAGTCCAGCTACGACTTCGAGGCGAACGTTCCCGGCGTCTTTATGTACCATTGTAGCGCGACGCCGATGGTTACCCATATCGCCAACGGAATGTATGGAATGATGATCGTGGATCCCAAAGCCGGATGGTCCGAGGCGCAGGAAGTGACGCTCGAGCAGAGCGAATACTATGGCGATGCGGACAAGAACGGGATGGTCTGGGGCGACAGCAAGCGGATGATGGATGAGCGCCCTGATTTCGTGGTGTTCAACGGCGTCATCGAAAAATATGCCGATCATCCGATCCAGATAAAGGTCGGCCAGCCGGTGCGAATCTTCTTCGTCAACGCAGGCCCGAACCGCACCTCAAGCTTCCACGTCGTCGGCACCGTGTTCAGCTCGGTCTATCGAAGCGGGAACCCCGCCAACGTCTTTCATGACGTCCAGACCTTTGAAGTCGGCCCCGGCGATGGCGCCGTCTTCGAGTTCACCGTCCATGAAGCGGGCGACTACCCCTTCCTGGATCATGCCATCGCACGCGCATACAAGGGTGCGATCGGCATGTTCCACGCCGTACCCTGATTGTCACCAGGGAATTCGATGACGGACGGAGAGACAATCCGAAGCTTTCTCGAACGCGATCACGCGCGCCTCGATCAATTGCTCGCCCGCGCGGGCCGCGATCTCGAGAATATCGATACAGAGGCGTTTGGCGAGTTCCGCCGGGGGCTTCTGAAGCACATCGCCATGGAGGAGAAGATTCTTTTCCCTGCGATGCAACAGCTTCGATGCGACCAGCCACTCGCGATCGCAGCCAAGCTGCGGTTGGATCATGGTGCCATCGCGGCGCTGCTAGTGCCCGCACCACGGCGCGCGGTCTTGCGAGCGCTCAAGACGCTGCTGGCCACACACAATCGAGTCGAGGAGGGGCCTGACGGTGTATACGCGCAGTGCGACCGTATAGCTGACACCGAGTCCGAAGCGCTCGTGAGACGCCTGCGCGCCGCGCCGGAAGTGCCTGCGGCAGCGCACGTCGACAGCCCTAAGGTCGAATCGGCTGCGCGCCGCGCACTTGCCCGCGCCGGCCTCGATGCCGCGCTGCTCGACTCCTGACTCGGGCAGAGCAGCTCAAGGTTTTCGCGCAACTTGCCAAACCAGCGGACTGGCTGATCTGCAGGCCGGGAGAATCATGATGGTTGATCCGGGCAGCAAAGAGACGGTCAGCGAACACGAGGAAGAGACCAATCGGCTCCTCAGGAAGTATCTCACCATCGCCCGCCACGTTGGGCTTTACCAACGGCCGTCGCGGACGCGCGATGTAAAAGGAGTTCGGACGTGACACCACATGGTCCGCCCAGCGTAAGACATCCCAGGATCGACGTGGGGCAGCGCCCCTTTATCGTGATTTGGGAGATGACCCGCGCGTGCGATCTCGTATGCAAGCATTGCCGCGCCGAGGCCCAGCCGCTGCACAATCCCCTTGAGCTGAGCACGCGCGAGGCGCGGTCGCTCATCGACGAAATCGCCTCGTTCGGACCGCCTCCGCCGTTATTCGTGATGACCGGCGGGGACCCGATGAAGCGCCCCGACCTGACCGAACTGGTTGCCTACGCCGCCGGTCGCCATCTTCCGGTCGCGTTTTCTCCCTCCGCGACACCGCTGCTCACCCGCGGCGTGATTACCGAACTCAAGGGCGCGGGGCTCAAGGCGCTATCGCTGAGCCTCGACGGCTCATGTCCCGAGATTCACGACGCATTTCGCGGAATCGACGGCGTGTTCGAGCGCACGATGGCGGCGTGGGAGACGGCGCGTGAGCTCGGGATCAAAGTCCAGATCAACACGACCGTTTCCCGGCTGAACTTGCTTGATCTGCCGCGCATGGCCCATATCGTGCGCGAACGCGGCGCGATGCTCTGGAGCGGCTTCATGCTGGTCCCGGTCGGACGCGGCGCGGCGCTCGAACAGCTCTCCGCCGATGAGTGCGAAGACGTGATGAACTTCCTGTACGACGTCGGCAACGTGATCCCGACCAAGACCACCGAGGGCCACCATTTCCGGCGCGTGGTCCTCGAACGCACGATCCTGGAACGTCGCGGTATCGCGCCCGAGAGCAGCATCCGGCTCGGACCCACCTATCGGAAACTGCGCGCGGCACTCGAGCCGTGGCCGTCGCAGGGCCACGAGCGCCGCAGCCCCATGGATATCAACGCCGGGCGCGGCTTTGTCTTCGTCTCGCATGTCGGCACGGTCCATCCGAGCGGATTTATGACGATCCCCGCAGGCAACGTCCGGGTCCAGACGCTGACCGAGATCTATCGCCAAAGCCCGCTCTTCAACGACCTGCGCGACACGGCGCGGCTCACCGGTCGATGCGGCGTGTGCGAGTTTGCGGCAGTCTGTGGTGGATCGCGATCGCGGGCCTTCGCGACCAGCGGCGACCCGCTCGGCGACGATCCTCTATGCGCCTACACGCCGGGCACTTTTCCCTACCAGGCCGATATCGTCCCGTTGCTCAACGTCAGCGACCTCGAGGCAGGCCCGCCCGCCGGTCTTGCACTGAGCGGTTTCGCGCCGCTATCCCGGCGAAGGCCGAGACTCCACGACAGTTCCTGATGGGCTCTGGGCACAATCAACCGCGGGTCGGCCATCTTTTCCTACGCCGACCTCCAGGAGATTTGGTTTTCACGATCCCAACTCCTTCGCTGGCATCTTAAGGCGCGCTCCCTTCGGAAGGTCTTCAAGAGTCACCCTACGGAAGGATCAAGTTCGTGTACGATTTAAGAAGGGAGAGAATGCTATGAGCAATACAAATCCGAAATCCTTGTACGAGAGATTAGGCGGCTACGATGCCATTTGTGCTGTGGCTAACGACCTATTGTCGCGCCTTATGGCGGACAAATTACTAGCGCGCTTTTGGAAGAATCGCGGCGACGACGGCGTCGCTCGCGAGAAGCAACTGCTGATCGATTTCTTGTGCGCTTCCGCTGGAGGTCCCATGTACTACACCGGTCGTGCCATGAATCTTTCACATAAGGGCATGCAAATTAGCGAGACGGACTGGCGAGCCTTCCTCGGCCACCTGCACGCTACCCTGAATTCGTTCCAGGTTCCTCAGCAGGAGTGCGCGGAGGTGCTCGCATTCATCGAAAGCACCAAGTCGGATATCGTCGAGCTTTGAGGAGTGACCCTTCAGACCCGCCGCGGCCCCCGCCTCGCGCATTCAGGTTTCATCACGGACGGGGCCAAGGGCCTTTTTTTCTTCGCGCCGGCCTGGAGGTGGGCACGCCGTTGTGGCGAATATTGGCTAAATATTTGATTAAATTGGTGGAGCTGACGCGGATCGAACGCGCGACCTCCTGAATGCCATTCAGGCGCTCTCCCAAACTGAGCTACAGCCCCACCGCGGGCGAGATTTTTCAGCTAACCGGATACAGCCGGCAGAGTCAACCGACCCGGTCTGCGCGGTGCTGTCCGAATTAGGACACGCGAACCGGGAAATTAGGACAGTCAGATCGAAAAGGTAAAATGCCCGTCGAAACTGACAGATAGAACGCCCTGGCAGAGTATGTCTCTGCCCAAGAGCATTTGGTACGGCCCCGATGCGGGTGGTGCAAACTCGAACACCTGAATTCCCGGAAGCCACCATATTCCTGAGAAAAGAACGCCCAAGTCGGCAAGATATACATTTGTTGGAACGCCCTGATGAGTTGCCGAACCCATCGGGCGCATACCCGTTGGTTGTAAGCCGACAGCCTTCGCAACTAACAGCGAGATGCAGGTCGTGGTCGCGCCGGTATCTACGAGTGCCGGGAAATACTGCGGAGCGGGTGTCTGCTGAATCGTTGCACGCTGTACGGTTCCCGGTTTATGTACGCCAACGTTGATCAGAACGCCGACCGCTGGATTGTACTTACCCGTGAGACACGGCATACGAAAAGTATCCGAGGTCAATCGGTGAATCGGTAACTTCCTGAATGGAGAAATTACCCTCGTGATAGTCGTTGAGCCCGACCTTGTAGGCATCTGCCGCTGTGTCGTAAAACTCGACAATCTGTCCGTCGTGCATCAGGGCAAACTTACCACGGCGTGTAGCGAGCAGTTCGGGCAACTGTTTCACGAACGCTTCGTAGTTGCGCTTTATTTCGGATTCCGTTGATTGTTCCATTGCTCTCTCCGAAGCGCTGAAACTGCTGTGCGCCAAGAGCTTTATCAATAGATTAGCCTCAAGAGCAAGGACAGTCTAGGGCGGAAAAGGACAGGGGTGTTTTCTCCCCTGTCCCAGAGGCATTATCTCGGTTTCGTCATTTTTCCGCCCGGAATCACTCTCAGCTTCAACGGCGTATATCCCGGTCTGAGCGTCGATTGCGGCGTCCGATCCGGCAATGGCGGAATGGCTGTCGGCTCAAGGGCAGCGGCGATCAATTCCGCTATTGACCAGATATGATCCGTGACACCGAGCGCCATCGCTGGCGTACAGCGCAGCGATTCATGGACCCTGCACAGATTGTAGAAATTTACCCACAATGAGACGGCAGCGCGGTGATTCTCAAGCCGCTTGCTGTGAGCAATCGTGAGCCGCGCAAAACGTTTCATTTGCATCCGCGATGAGAGATTGAACCGCTCGACATATGACGTGGAAATCAGATCGGGATCGGGCCTGCCTCTTATCACTGTCCGCTCGCTGCCGATGACGTGACCGGGGCTATAGCGATGCGCTGCATCGGGCGCGACTGAATCGCTCGCGTATTCTTTTGTCAGCGTCGCGAAATCGACATTCCAGCCGAATGCGTTTTCGATGGCCCCGACGTAGGGCGCGTAGCCGTCCGAAGTGATCTGCGGGCGATTGACGATCCGGGCGCGGAGATCGCGCGCCAGCGCGTATGTATTCGCCGTGCTGCGCTTGCCTACCAGATATGACAGAACGGCCTTTTGCGTGGACGCCAGCGCAACGTACAGCCATACGTCGCCGTACTCGGCCGGATCATCCGTCTGTACGCGCTTCTGTTTCTTCGCGATGAAATCCCACTGCTCATCCAGTTCGATCACGTTCACCTGCAAATCGCGCATGAGGCGATCATGCAGACGTTCGCAGCCCTGTCCGACGCGAACGCCAAGCCGCATCACGGTATCGCGATGCGTGCCTGTGAGCCGTTCTGTTGAGCGGATCGAGCAGCCTTCGGTCAGAGCGGAGATGATTCGCACCTGAGTTTCAAACGGGGTGACGTTCATGGGCCTTTCCTTCGTCAGCCCACAGCGAACGTGCTACGCTCAGATTGGCGGCTTCACGTGAAGCAATTCGCGTGGGGTTGTTGCCCCGTTTGGACCTGCAAGTCCGGGCGGGGCTTTTCGTTGCGTCCATAATAATTATTGTACCCACAAAAAGGGTACAGTGTCAACCTCCCCTTGCATTTGTCCGGTTTTTGTGGGTACAGTTATTTACATGAAAAAGGCCACTCTTGGACGCCCTAAAAAGGCTCTGAATCAAGTTAAGGGCGAGTACATGGAATTGCGTCTCGCGCCACTCGAAAAGCAGGCATTTAAACAGGCCGCTGAAATCGCCGGGATACCACTAGCGGCATGGGTACGCGAGAGACTGCGACGAGCCGCAACCAAAGAATTAGAAGCAGCAGATTGTGTGATCCCATTTCTAATCCCCTTCACGACAAAGGAATAACGTATGCCTTCAACGACAGAGGCGATTGGATTCGAGCACAAAGGTATCGGTGCGGTTCTCGCTCATAATCGTTTGGCTGTTCCGGTGAATCAGCGTGAGTACGCATGGGAAGAGGAACACGTTAAGGCGCTTTTCCAAGACTTCGCTGGCGCAATCGCAAGTAACTTTAGTTACTTTCTTGGAACGATTGTGCTGACGGGGAAAAAAGATTTGCCAGAAGTATCGGACGGTCAGCAACGTCTCGCGACTACAACTGTGTTGCTCGCGGCAATCCGCGATTACTTCTACGAGCGTGGCGACTCCAAACGGGCTGAGTCGATTGAAACGGATTATTTGAGAACGACCGACTTGGAAACGGAAAAAATTGTTCCGAAATTACGGCTCAACATCGACGACAAGGATTTCTTTGCGAACTACATTTTGACACGGCCCGATGCTCCTGAGCGGAAAGTGGAAGCCACCAGAGATTCGCATAAGCGCATCGCTGACGCCGCCCGGATGGCACGCGAGCATGTCGCGAGTGTTGTCAAACCGCACAGTGAGACGGCAAAGGTCCAGAATTTGATCGGATGGGTCAAATTCATAAAGGATGAAGCGCAAGTGATCGTGTTGCGAGTTCCTGATCATCTCAACGCTTTTGTCATGTTTGAGACTCTGAACGACCGGGGATTGAAGGCATCGCAGGCGGACCTGCTCAAAAATTATCTCTTGAGCCAAGCGGGCGATGAGCGAGTAGCGGACGCTCAGCAAAAGTGGGCAAAGATGCTTGCCGTCCTGGAGTCGATTGGCGAGGGCGACATCACAGTCACCTATCTAAAACACCTTCTGACTTGGCGTCGCGGCCATACGAAGGAACGCGAGGTATATTCGGCAGTTCGGGAAACGGTAGGCAGTGAGCAGCAAGCAATGGATTTTCTCGATCTTCTAGCAGAATGCGCAAACGACTATGCGGCGCTTTTGAATCCGAGTCACACAAAGTGGAATGCTTACGGAAACGATACGAAGCGACACTTAAAAATAATTTCCACGACTTTAAAGGTTGAACAGATCAGGCCGCTGATGTTTGCGGTAGCACGGAATTTCAAAAACATAGTAGAGGCCAAAAAGGCTTTTCGACTTTTCGTGTGCTGGTCCGTTCGTTTCTTGATTGTGGGCGGTCGTGGCGGGTTTCTTGATACAAACTACGCTCGCGTTGCACACGAAGTCGGGAAGGGGAGCATTACCACCGCAAAACAACTTGCGGACGCGATGATCGATGTTGTTCCGACCGACGGGGTTTTTGAGGCCGCATTTGCAGAAGCACGTGTAGAAAAAGGCTATTTGGCACGCTACTACCTTCGAGCATTGGAAATGAAAGTTAAAGACGACCCGCAACCCGAATTGATCCCGAATGAAGAAGAAGAGGAAATTAATTTAGAACATGTGCTTCCTGAGAGACCAGAAAAGAATTGGCCTCAAATCGAGTTTGCTATTGCCGAGGCGTACTACAATCGGATCGGGAATATGGTCTTGATGAAGGCGAAGAAAAATTCAGCCATCGGGAACGAACCGTTCTCCGAGAAACGCAAGGTGTTCAGGACCTCGGGCTATATGCTCACTCAAGATGTCGGCAAAACGACGCAGTGGCGAACCAAGGAAATCGAAGCCCGACAGAAGAAACTGGCGAAGGTGGCAATAGAGACTTGGCCATTATCCGCATAAAACCCCGACACGCAGTCGCGCTCGCGCTTGTGGGCTGGTATCTGCTCACTCCACCCCTCTCTTATTTTCCAACTGGTAGCCGCGACGTACAGGGAAAACCTTTTCAGGGTTGGATGATCGGTGGATGGGGCGAAGATAGTCCGCAGTTCGCAGAGTGGGATATTGAAGGCACGTACGACACGGCGGCAGAGTGCCAAAGCGAATTGAGAACGCTAACGTTGCGTGTTCCAGAGTCCATCCATCAGGACCGCGATGGTTATGCGAAGGCGTTGCTTTGGGTACAGAAGCGAGCGGAATGCATTTCTACGGACGACCCACGCCTCAAACCAAAATAGGACAAACTGGATTTCGATTTAGGACAATCGACTCGAAATTAGGACAGCGCCGTCTGCGCTTGTCATCGGCGATCGGTCCCAGCGACGAATCGGCGCCGGGACCGCGTCATTCGCGGGCGCGATCGAGCAGCTCGCGAGCGGCGCGGCGGAATTTGTCGGATACTTCGCCGCCCAGCATGCGGGCGATCTCCTCGGTACGATCGGCGGGTTCCAGAACCGCCACGCGGCTGCGAGTCGAGCCGCGCCGCTCTTCTTTCTCGACCGTGAGATGACGGTCGGCGAAGGCGGCGATCTGCGCCAGGTGCGTGACGCACAGAATCTGATGAAAGCGCGAGAGTTGTTTCAGTTTGCGGCCGACCACCTGGGCGACCGCGCCGCCGATACCGGCGTCCACTTCGTCGAAAATCATCGTGGCGACACCGCGGCGCTGCGCCTCGAGGCGCTTCAGCGCGAGCATCACGCGCGAAAGCTCGCCGCCCGACGCGATTCTCAGCAGCGGCATCGCCGGCTGGCCGACGTTGGGCGACAGATGAAACTCGACCGTATCGATACCGAACGGACCGAGCGCAACGCCGCCGTGCACGAAGCCGGCTTCGTCCGGGCCGAGCGCGCCAAGCCGCGGCTCGAAGCCCGGCGAGCGCATCCCAAGCGTCCTCAACTCGGCTTCCATCTTGCGGCCGAGCTCGGCGGCGGCGCGACGGCGAATCGAGGACAGTCTATTCGCATGGCCGGTGAGCTCGTCGAGCGCCGCCGCCATCGCGGCTTCGACTTGAGCTTTCGACTCGCCGATTCCTTCGAGCTCGCCGATCTCGGCCCGCGATCGCTCCAGCGTCTCGATCGCGCTATCGATTGACCCGCCGTATTTGCGCTTGAGCCGCGTCAGTTCCTGAAGGCGGTTGTCGATTTCCTCCAGCCGCGCCGGATCCGCCTCGATCCTGGACGCGTACGCGCCGAGCGTGCGCGCCGCTTCCTCGAGGTTCGCGCGAGCCGACTTGATCATCTCGAGCGCATCGCCCAGTTTCGGATCGAGCGCCGCCGCCTCGGCCAATCGCGCCTCGGCCCGCGAAACCGTGTCGGTCGCCGCGCCGTCGGCGCCGTAGAGCGCCTGTTCGGCCTCGAGCGCGGCGGCGGCGAGCTTGCTTGCGTTGGAGAGCACGGTTCGATCGCGCGACAGCGCCTCATCTTCGCCGGCGGCGAGGTCGGCGCGCTCGAGCTCGGCCGCGCGGAACCTGGCGAGTTCCAGCAAATCCGCGCGTTCGCGTTCGCGGCGGTTCAGTTCGAGCAGGCGGGACTGGATCTCCTGCGCGCGGGCGTAGCGTTCGCGATACGACGCGAGTTCGTCATCGAGGTTCGCGTAACGATCGAGAGTCTCGCGATGGCTCTCGGCACGGAGCAACGAATGCTGCTCGTGCTGTCCGTAAACCTGAACCAGCGACGCGCCTAATTTGCCGAGGCTTTGCACCGTGGCGAGCTCGCCGTCGATCGTCACGCGCGAGCGCCCGCCGCCCTCGGCGATCACTCTGCGCACGATCAACTCGCGGCGGTCGCCGTCGCTGGTGCGCCCGGCCAGTTCAGGTATCGCGGCCTCGCCCTCGAGCCCGAACCGTCCCTCGACCACGGCCTCCTTCTCGCCGGTGCGGATCATATCGGGCGAGGCGCGCGAGCCGAGCAGCAATCCGAGCGCGCTCAAGATGATCGTTTTGCCGGCGCCGGTTTCGCCCGAAAGGACGTTGAGGCCCGCGCCGAACTCCAGGTGGGCCTCCTCGATTATCGCGAAATTGCGGATGTGCAGTTCGAGCAGCATCTGGGGCGCGCGCGCCTATCCCCAGTGGAGCTTGTCGCGCCAGATTTCGAAATTCGGATGAGCGGAGCGGATTAGCGAAACCACGTGGCGGGCGCGACGGATTCTGATTACGTCGGTGGCCCCCAGCTGCACCGACTCCTGGCCGTCAACGGTGAAAGTCGGTTCGTGATCCGGCGCCTTCAGGTGAATTTCGATTTCGTGCGAATCCGGCAGCACCACCGGACGGTTGCTCAGAGTATGCGGGCAGATTGGCGCGATCACGATCGCATTGACAGTGGGATAAACGATCGGCCCGCCGGCGGAGAGCGCGTATGCGGTCGAGCCCGTGGGTGTTGCGACGATCAATCCGTCGGCGCGATACGAGCAGAAGCGCTTGTGGTCGGCGGATACCTCGAGCTGAAGCATCCCGCCGAGCGGGCCTTTGGCGACGACCACATCGTTGAGCGCCAGAAACGATCGGTTGGACTCCTCGGATGCACGTTCGACGATTGCCGCGAGCATGATCCGCCGATCGACTTGGTAGTCGCCGTCGAGGATGCGCCCCAGGGCGGCGCGCGCCTCATTGATGGTCACTTCGGTCAGGAAGCCGAGTCCGCCGAGATTTACGCCCAGGATGGGAATCCCCTTCGATGCGACCAGGCGCGCGACGCCGAGCAGCGTGCCGTCGCCGCCGAGCACGACGATCAGATCGGCGCGATCGGCGAGGTCATGGCGTTCGACGGCCTCGGCGCCGATCTTTTTCGCCGTCTCAGCGTCCGCGAGCGCAGTCTTGTGCCTGGTGCGCAGAAGGCGGGTGAGGGTTCGCGCGATGGTGATCGATTCGGGCCGCTCGTGCTTGACCACCAGGCCGACCGTTTTTATGGACCGCTTTGCCACCGGATTCAGCCACTTATCATGCGCTGAAATCGGCGGCAACGCGAAGGCGATCGAAGCCCATCGGTGCTCTCACCGAAGCAATTTATACGCGGTGCTGGCCGCGGCCGGATTTTCCTTGCCGTACACGATCGCGACCGCGTCGATGACGTAGCCCGTGCTGGCTTCGCTGGTCTGCGCTCTGCTGGTGTATATGACGATCGCATCCGCGCCCGTCTCGCAGGCCTTGCGCTGCACGGCGGGCAGCACGTCGGCCTCGCTGGCAAAAACGTTTCCCAATCCGTCCACGATTGCGACCTTGCGAAAATCCGTCAGCGGCTCATGGCGCAATACCGGCATGTTGCAATCGGGCGGCTTGGCGGCGCGGCCCGACGGCTCCACTTCCGTAAGCGACACCTGGGGCGGCAGCGAAATGACGCGGGCGCATCCCGCGGCGGCAATCGTCAGTCCTATTATGATGATCGCGGTTCGCACGAGTAATGAAGTATCCACCGATGGGCGTCGCGGGCAAGAGCGGTTGCGCGGGTTGCCGATCCTCGCTTTGGGCGTTCAATCGTATAAAATCGCGACGGCGCTTGCGTCCGCCGAGCCCGGCGCGTAAAGGCTGCATGTCACAATGGCAAAGACCGGCAAATCCAGCCGTCCAATCCTTGGCGCGCATATGTCGATCGCCGGAGGCGTCGGCGAGGCGCTGACCCGGGGCAAGCAGGCCGTATGCGAATGCATTCAGATTTTCACCAAATCGTCGCGGCAGTGGGCGGCGAAGCCGTACAGCCAGGAGGAAATCGAGAATTTCAAGCGCAATCAAATCGAAACCGGCATCGAGCTCGTGATCGCGCACGACTCCTACCTGGTCAATCTCGGCGCGCCGGACGAAGCTCTGCGGACCAAATCGGTCAGGGCATTTATCGACGAGCTGAATCGATGCGAGGCGCTCGGCGTGCCTATCCTCGTCGCGCATCCGGGCGCCCATGTCGGCTCGGGGGTCGAGAATGGAATCAAGGCGATTGCAAAGTCGATCGACGAGGCGCACGCCGCATGCAAAGGCTTCAAGGTGAAGATCGCGCTCGAAATCACGGCCGGGCAGGGCAGCACGCTCGGCCACACTTTTGAGCAGATGGCGCAAATCTTCGGCGCCGTCGTTGAAAACGAGCGGCTGCGGCTATGCTTCGATACCGAACATGCATTCGCCGCCGGCTACGAGCTGCGCACTCCTGAAGGATATGAAAATACATTCAGCGAACTCGACAAGTTTATCGGGATCGAGAAACTTGCCGCGTTTCATCTCAACGACTCGATCAAGGACTTCGGTTCGCGCGTCGATCGCCATCAGCATATTGGAAAGGGATTTATCGGACTCGGTGCGTTTCGCCGCATCCTCAACGACCGGCGGTTTTTCGGCCTGCCGATGTGCCTGGAGACGCCCAAGGGTCCCGACCTGAAGGAAGATATCGAGAACCTGGCGACCTTGCGCGGTCTGCTCAAGAACTGACTATTGACCGATGATGAAACGAATACTCACTGGAGACCGCCCCACCGGGCCACTGCATCTCGGTCATTATGTAGGATCGCTGCAAAACCGCGTGCGCCTGCAGGATGAATACGATACCTACTTGCTAATCGCCGACATCCAGGCGCTGACCGACAATTTCGAGCATCCCGAAAAGCTCGAAGCCAATATCTTCGAGGTCGCGCTCGACTATCTGGCGGTCGGGCT
>Ga0181539_1002121_pt1 | contig 20426 bp, 11 predicted proteins | sample PEATcosm2014_Bin_46_FD_119767 | JGI IMG/M metagenome (GOLD analysis project Ga0181539, IMG submission 119767) | Peatland microbial communities from MTU Mesocosm Facility, Houghton, MI, USA - PEATcosm2014_Bin23_60_metaG | ecosystem: Environmental > Terrestrial > Soil > Wetlands > Peat | place... | reverse complement strand
GGCTGGACGCAATGGACGCAAGGATTCCAGTACGGCAATGCGCTGCTGTGCTTTGAACTGGGCGGCGGTGAAGAGCTGCTGGCGCTGGCGCGACCGCACGTCGTAGAGGAAATGGCGGAGCACCTGACGCACACGGGCGTGCACGACCACGGCTTCAACAACATCTCCACCTACGGCAATTTGCGGCGGCTCATGCTCACCGGCCGCATCGCGCACAACGAGTGGGAACTGCACTTTTATGAGCTTGCGCTCAAGGTGAGCGGCGCAGTGCAGGCGGCGCGTTGGACCAGCATTCCCAATGGTCTTGGCTACATCCACTCCTTCAATGGCAGCCACTCGCTGTTTATCGATACCATGCGCACCTTGCGCGTGTGCGGCATCGCGCACCAGCTGGGCCACGCGCTGCTGGGCGAGCAGGATGAGCGCGTGAACCTGCTGGCCCGGCTGCTCACTCATGCGCAGACCTCGGCGCAGTACAACATTTACTACGGCGAGGGGCGCGACCAGTACGACGTTCCGGAGCTGCGCGGCCGCACCGTGCATGAGGCCATCTTCAATCCTGCGAGCGGCGCATTTCGCTGCCCATCGTCGCAACAGGGCTACTCGGCGTTCACCACGTGGACGCGCGGTTTGGCGTGGGCCACCCTGGGTTTTGCCGAGGAGCTTGAGTTCGTGCATTCGCTCGCGGCTGCGGAGTTTGGCGCCGACGGAGTTCCGGAAAAGGGCGACGCGTGCGCCATGCTGGAGCGGGCAGCCCGCGCCACGTGTGATTTCTACATGCACCAGGCGAGCGCGCGCGACGGCATCTGCTACTGGGACACCGGCGCCCCGGATTTGCCGCGACTTGGCGACTGGCAGGCGCAACCCGCGAATCCCTTCAACGACTACGAGCCGGTGGACTCCTCCGCGAGCGCGATTGCCGCGCAGGGGCTTCTCCGTCTGGGGCACGCACTCGGCGAGGCTGGGCACACCTACACGCAGGCTGGATTAACGGTGTTGCGGCGGCTGCTCGAGGAGCCGTATCTCTCCACCGATCCACATCACGAGGGGATCCTGTTGCACAGCATCTATCACCGACCCAACGGCTGGGATTCAATTCCCGTGGGCCGCAAGATTCCATGCGGCGAGTCGAGCATGTGGGGCGACTATCATCTGCTGGAGGCGATGCTGCTGGCGGCGAGGATGGGCGAGGGAAGCTATTGCACGTTCTTCCAGCGCTAGCACGCAGTCGGAAGGAAGGTCGAGGATGGGGAACAAAGTTGCGCTGGTGACGGGCGGCGCGCGTGGCATCGGGTTCGGCATCGCGCTCCGTCTGGCGCAGGACGGATTCGACCTCGCGATCGCGGGCCGGCGCACGGCCGAAGAGGCGCAATCCGCGCTTGATCGTATGCGAGAGCATGGAAGCGGAGTTCTCTACGTGCAGGCCGACGTGGCCGACGGCTGCTCGCGCGCGAGCCTGCTGCTGGCCGTCGAAGAGCGCTTCGGCCGGCTCGACGTGCTGGTGAACAACGCGGGCATTGCACCGCGCGTGCGCGCCGACATTCTGGAAGCGCGCGAAGAACACTTCGACGAAGTGATGGCGATCAATCTCAAGGGGCCGTACTTCCTGACGCAGGCCGTGGCGGCGTGGATGATCCGGCAGCGGGAGAGCCTGGGCGCCGCGCATCGCGCCGTCATCAATATTGGATCTATCTCGGCCACGGTGGCCAGCGTGAATCGCGGCGAGTATTGCCTGTCGAAAGCAGGCGTTGCCATGGCGACGCGGCTGTGGGCGGCGCGGCTGGCGGAGTTCGGCATCGGCGTCTACGAGGTGCGGCCGGGAATCATCGAGAGCGAGATGACCGAAGGCGTGCGCGGCAAGTACGATGCGCTGATTGAAGGCGGGCTGCTGATCGAAAAGCGCTGGGGCACAGCGGCCGACGTGGCCAGCGCGGTGAGCGTGCTGGCGCGCGGCGAATTGCCTTACGCCACTGGTGCGCTAATCGTAGTCGATGGCGGGCTGACGCAGCAGCGGTTGTGACGGTACTTGGCGAAAAATGGTTTGCAGGAAAAGCATTCCTCAGGGGCTAAAGCCCGCCTCATTTTGCTGCCTTTATTGGCCCGGCTGAAGCCGTGCCCTTATTACAAAGCACTTTCAATGGAGTTTCTTGGCAAACTGTAGAGTCGTGCCCTTGCAATAACCGAACTCTCGACGCAGGTTGCTGGCGGAGGCTGCTCTGACTGATCGATCCACGAAATCTCCGCGCGCACCGCGATGGCAGTTCGCCGTAGCGTCGGGAATCCTGGGATGGATTCTCGATGCCTATTTCTTTTTCATCCTGATTTTTCTTCTCGATGCGCTGGCCGCGCGCTTCGGCGTGAGCAAGGCCGCCATCGTTTGGTCCATCACGGTTACGCTGGTTACGCGCCCGCTGGGCGCGCTGGTGCTGGGCGCGCTCGCCGACCGCTACGGACGCCGCGGCCCTCTGATTGCGTGCGTGCTGTTCTTCTCCATCGTTTCGGCAATGACGCCGTTCGCGCCCAGCTACCGGGCATTCCTGATTTTGCGGGCGCTCTACGGCGTGGGCATGGGCGGCTACTGGGGCATCGGCGCGTCGCTGGTCATTGAGAGCTCGCCGGGGCGCTGGCGCGGCTTGTTCAGCGGCATTCTGCAGGCGGGCTACTCGGCCGGATACCTGCTGGCCGCGGCGGCCATGCCCATCGTTGTGCCGCGCCTGGGCTGGCAGTGGGTTTTTCTCGGCGGACTGCTGCTGGCCGCGCCGATTGTGCTGCTGGCCTGGCTGGCGCCGGAACCGGAAGCGTGGCGCAGCAACCGGCCTGCGGGTTTTGGCGCAGTGGCGCGCGCGTTGTGGGACCACAAAGGCGTCTTTCTGTATCTGGTCGCGCTCATGACGGCGATTACCTGCTTCTCGCACGGATCGCAGGATCTCTATCCCGACTTCTTGCGCACTGTGCACGGGTTTTCGGCGCTGGTCACGTCGAATCTCGCCATTTTCTACAATGTGGGCGCGATCCTGGGCGCGCTCGCCATCGGCCATCTCTCGCAGAAGATCGGCCGGCGATCAAGCATCCTGGTCGCGCTTGGCGTCGCGCTCATCGCCTTGCCCGCATGGGCCTTCGGAGGTTCGCTTGCGGCGCTGGCCGCAGGAGCCTTCGTGATGCAGTTCGGCGTGCAAGGCGTCTTCGGCGTGATTCCCGCGCACCTCAACGAGCTTGCGCCGCCCGCCGTGCGCAGCCTGTTTCCCGGCGTGGTTTACCAGCTCGGCATGTTGATCGGCGCGCCATCGGTCGGCATCGAGTTCGCGCTGCGCCGGAGTTTTGGTTATTCCGGAGCGCTCGCCGCGTTTGAGATTGCGTCCATCGCGGCGCTGGTGGTGCTGTGCACGCTTGGCCCGGAGCGGAAAGACAAGGACCTAGAAACAAGCTTCTAGCTGCTAGCTCCTAGCTTCTAGCTGATCGAGGAGAGCGGGCGGCAGTGACTGGGATGAAGGCAGGGACGCGAGGATGAAAGGACTGAGGGCGGTCCGTACCGTGCATTCTGGCACCTACCCCCCTCTCCCTCCCCCCACTATTTCTGTAAGCAAATACTCTGTTTTCATGGCTTTACGCGATGCGCTGCCGCGTAAATATCTGAAAAGACATATCGTTGCTCGCAGAAATAAGACAACAAACGGGTTAGAGGCAGGTGCAGGGGACCGTGAACCGTGGACCGTGGACCGTGGGCCGAGGTCCAGGTAACCGCGCTCCCTGCCTCATTGAAGGCTTATGGGAATAGTGTGCGCCGGGAGGGGTAAATTATCTGCAAAACCGCGCAAAAAAATCGGGCCCTTCCCGAAGGAGGGGCCCGATGCTGCGCTTGTTCGAAGTTCTAGTTCACCGTCACCGTGAAGGTGGTGGTGGCCGCGGGACTGACCAACGGGTTGCTGGTGGGGGTCACTGTGAAGGTGTAAGTGCCGGCGGTTGTAGGAACATAGTTCACGGTAATCGAGGCTGACTGTCCCGTGGCGGGGTTGTAAACGGTGCTGCCCTGATAGGAGGCCGTGAGGACCACGCTGGTGCCGCCTGCGAAGGTGTTGGCGGGAATCGTGAATGTGTAGCTGCCCGAGGAGAGCGTGCCATTAAGCCCGGTGAGCGCGCCGCCGGAGAGAGTTACGCCTCCAGTGGCTGTGCCGGCTGTGCCGGTAACGGAGACCGTCACATTGAACGCAGCATTGAAGGCGACGGGGTTCGATGCGGGCATGACGGTGACTGTCGGGGTCGGCAGCGTGGGTGGTGGGTTCGATCCTCCACCACCGCCGCCTCCGCCGCAGCCTGCGAAAGTGAGTGATAGAGAGACGATGAGCAACACGGCGCTCAGCATCTTTCTCCACTTGCGTGTGCCCCCAGGGATGATGAAGAGGAGGAGCGCGGCGAGTGCAGCGCTGCCGGCCGCTCCGAAGAACCCAGTTCCGCCGGACTGAGGTGCGTGGGGACTGGCGGGTGCGGAGAGCTTCGCAAACTGCGTGGACGGGGCGCCTGGGCCGGTCACACCGGGGCCGACCATGGGCCGGCGCAGTTCGGACACGTTTGTCAATGAGGTTGTGTGGATGGCGAAGTTGACGGGCGATCCGGTGGGCACGCCATTGGCGAGCGTTACCGTTCCGTTGCCTGAAAGCGTGCAGGTTGGGTTGCCGGGCGTGGAAGAGGTGACTCCGCTGGGATACCCGGTGAGCACGCAGGACGAGGATGCGAAGGTTACTGTGCCGGTGTAATTACTGGTTGAAGAGACTGCGACCGTGGTCGAGGCTGCCGTTCCCGGAGTTACTGACGATAGGTTCGTGCCAGCCAGCGCATAGACCGATTCGTAAACGGACACGGATGCCGTTTTCGACACCTGAGCGTAGTTCGCATCTCCGTTGTAGGTTGCCGTGAGCGTGTCGCTCAGCGAGAGAGCTGGATTTGGATTTGTGTTCAGCGTGTTTGCGGGGATGTTGAACGTGGCTGTTCCGTTGCTTAGAGTTGCGCTCGCCGGCGACGCCTGTGTGTCGAAGCCGCCGCCATACAGGGTTACGGTTCCGGTGGGAAGGGCAACGCCGGTGCAGCTCCCGGTGGAGTTCGGCGGGGTGTTGCAGGTCAGGCTCACGGTGACCAGCAGCGCGGAGCCTGAGTTCAGGGTGGACACGGTCGGCGTGACGGTCATTGTGGGGGTGAGCACCTGGAAGAACTTGACGGCGACCGAGGTGGTGGTGCTTCCGGGGTTGTAATTGGCGTCGCCGCTGTACTGGACGTTGAGCGTATCGTTCTGGCTGGGCGTTCCTCCGGCAAGCGAGTTGGGCGTGATGGTGACTGAATATTGCCCGCTGCTGTTGAGGGTAGCCGCCGTGGATGTGTAGGTGGTTCCGTAGGAGACGGTCACGGTTCCGGTTGGCGTAGCGCCCGAGCCAGTCACGGTTCCCGTGATGACGACTTGCTGGTTGGATTGGATGGAAACCGGTGTTGGCGTGGCCGATACCGATGGTGTGAGCTTGTTTACCGTGACGCCTGCGGTTTGGCTGTTGGGCGCGTAGTTGGCGTCTCCGGTGTAGTTCACGGTCAGGGTATCGGCTCCGCCGGCGAGGGCGCCGGCGGGAACGGTGAAGGTGTAGGAACTGGTGGTATCGGTCCCCCCGCTGACGAGCGTTTCCGTCGACGAGGTGTAGCCGCCGCCGGAGAGGGTTACTGAACCGGAGGGCGTTGTCTTGCCGGAGGGACTGCTGCCTACGGTGACCAGGACGCTGAGTGCGGTGCCTAAGGACACAGGGTTGGGAGTGGGCGTCACGGTGATGGTTGTTGCGCCTGATCCGACGTTCGAGACCCAACTGTTGACCACGTTGGCGATGTTCAGCGAGCCCAGGCCGGTGGCGAGGTCGAAGCCCGTGCCAGCACTGTAGCCGGTGAGGATGCCAAGTCCATATTGGGAATCGGAGTAGCCGAGGGTGCTGTACGACGCGGTGCAGTTCGGAGTCTTGTCCGCTGCGTCGCAGGGCACTGCATTCGTATATGCGGTGGAGTTTGGACCTGCGTCAATATCGTTGAACATGCAGGTCGAGCTGCCGGCGGTGACGGACTCGGCGCTGCAGGCGCTATAGCCGTTCAAGCTCTGCTTGGCCGCCAGTGAGTAGAGCTCGGGGTTTGCGAATCCTTGTGTGACCCCCGTCTTCTGGTTGATGAGCGCCATGACGCCCGCCATTGCGGGGGTCGCGACCGAAGTTCCGCCCACCTCCTGGTAGAACGGCTCGGTGTAGCTGGAGTATGTGCATGGGGCACTGCCGCTGTTTGCCTGGGAGACGCAGATGAGGTAGGCGCTGGAGGAGACGTATCCGTCCGAGGCGAAGAAGCTCACATCGGGAATGTCGCGCACACCGTCCGAGGGAATGCCGGTGACGCCGGTTTGCCAGGTTGGCTTCGGCCATCCGTTGTTGACGAGGGTGAGTGAGGCCTGCGATGCGCCAGTGTCGGGGTTGGTTGTGACGCCCGTGCTGGTGGCCCCGGCGGTGCAGCCGCTGATTTCCCCGGTGGTTTCGTTGATCACCGGGGTGCCCACGACGCAGTTGCTGGCGCCGCCGCTGCCGCCCACGGTGCTCAGTAGATATGTGATGTAAGGGTAGTAGGCAAGGAGGCCGTAACCCTCATATGCATTCCCGTAGAAGTCGTAGTCGAGAAGGAAGTTGCAGGACTGTTCGGGATTCGAAATCTGCGACGACGAATAGCCATAAAAATAATTGGCCGCGTCCTGCACCCATTTCAGGGCAAGTGGATTGGCACAGGACTCATTCCACGGCACCTCCGGCACGTAGCCCAGTGCGGATGTAACGGCCACGGTCGAACCCTGGCTGGTAATTGGGGTGCTGCTCCAATAGGGCGGGGCCGTGCACTCGGTATTGGCTGATCCATCGGCGGTGTCGATGTTGCACCAGTTGAAGTCCGTCCCTCCCACCGCGGTGTTCCACGGAGTGGACGCAAGTCCGCTTACGGTGAGCCCGGACGCTGCCCATGTGTAGCCGTCATCGCAGGCTGCGGAGCCGGAGTCGCCCGCGGCCACAAATACGGAGATGCCTTCGGCTGCGGCCTGCTCCCAGAGGTTGTAGTACTGGACGTTGCCCGCGGTGCCGTTGCTCAGCTCGCACTCGCCGTAACTGACGTTCATGATGCGCGCGGTGAGATTGTCGACGATGTAGCTCTCGGAATCGTAGAGGTTGTCGTCCGTGGCCGAGGCTGGATAGCTGGCCACGAGGACAATCTGGGCATTCTTGGCGATCGATCCCGACCACTCGACGTCGAGCGAGTTCTCGATCAGGTCATCGATTCCGCATGGGTTTGTCGGATAGGGAACATTGCCGGTGGTGTCAGTGCAGACGGTAAGGGGTTGGCTGTTTCCGGAGATGCGTTTGGGCGTGTTGGCCGCGTTGCCGGTTGGCAGGCCGAAATAGGTCCGGAAGGTGAGGACGTCGTTGTTGCCGTTGGCGCCGGTTTCTCCGGTTTGCCCTACATCGATGTCGCTGGTTCCGGCGATGGCAATGGTTTGGCCGGTGCCATCGATGGGCGTGGTCTCGTTCCAGAGGGGAAGAATGTTGTAGATGGTGGCGAAGTCCCATGGGTCCACGTCTTCAACCAGGTAGGGGCTCGATCCGCTGACGCTGATGCCGAATTGCGGGTTGACCCTTGAGGGACTGGCCGTGGAGAGCGGCTTGCTCGCTGGTACGGGACTCAAGGGAGGCCTTGCGGAAGCAGTGTTCGTGCTGCTCACCGCATCGATCGGGGCCCGGCGTACCCATTTTCCCGATTGGGCGTCGCGCTGGACCGTCTGTCCCATGTGGTGCGCGGGCCGCGGGAAGAAATTGTGCAGCGCCTTGACGCCGACGACCACCGGCGCGAGGGCGGCGGGGATCTGGGGATCGCTCATGTTGCCGATGTGGGCGACGCCTTTGACGACGAGGTTGTGAATCTCGGTATGGAAGGTGCTTTCCACCTGTGCCGCGGTGCCGCTGAAGCGGATGGACATGCGGTCTTTGGTGACCTGCGCAACCGTGAACCCGTGCCCGGTGAGCCAGTTGGTGATGGTTTGGATGTCGGCCTGGGAGGGTCCGAACTGCTCGCCGACCTGATCGGGCGTGAGCCACTGGTGGTAGTTGGGCGAGTTCTGGTCGTATTCGCCGGCCACGTAGGCGTCGAAGGCGGCCTGCTGCGCCGGGTCGCGGCTGAGCACCAGGATCAGGTCGGTCATGGGAAGGTTGTCGGCAACCTTTCCCTGGTCGTGCTTCGAGTTGGCAAAGGGATGGGTGTTGCCGCGGAGCGTGACCAACTGGGATTCGTCGATGCGGTTGACAATGCGGACGGTGGGCGCGACTCCTTGTCCCTGAGAGAGGGCGGGGAAGAGAAAGGCACTGGCCAATATGCACAGGGGGACGCACAGGCGGACGTACGGGGGGAGCGAACGCAGCTTGATCATAGAGGTTGGTCCTGGACCCTTTCTTGAGAAAGACCCTCGAATACGGGAAGAGTTGCCATTGGTGTGAGAAAAACCGGCGCGAGGCCGGGTCGGTTTGCGTTCAGTGCACGAATTGGATGACAAGACCATCATAAGGCGGCTGCCAGAGCGCTATCTCCCCCTTTCGCCGCCAGAACGGGCGAAAGGATGGGGCACGGACAGGTTGCGGGGCCGCGCCGGCAAGCGCTGCCAGTTTGGGAAGAGACGGCCCGGATTGCGAAGTACGATCTCAAAAAGTATCGGCAGACTACGCGCGAAACTACGCATCCCTGACGAAAACCAACGTTTGAAGCCAAATGACAACGGACATGAGCCCGCCTTTTTGGTGGAGAAAGCGGGCGGACTCGTCCTGTTAGACGGTTGAGCGGGGGAAAGTGATGACAAAGGCAGGGAATAGGGACCAGGAGCGAGGGAGCGAGTCAGCGGGTCGGCGGGGTGCGATCCCACCCTTTCGCCAAGGAGTGGCGAAAGGGTGGGGCAACCCCAAGTCAGCGAGTCGGCGGTGCAGGCTCGAGTTGCAATAGATACGAGATTGCAATAGACAATTGTTTTCCGGGGGGTTTATGATGCGGTTTCTTGGTGGGTGCCCTTATTCTTCTTCATGAGTAGCTCGATGCGCGCTTCGTTGTTTATTACCTGCTATAACGACACTCTGTTTCCCGAGACAGGGCGCGCGGTGGTGAGTTTGCTGGAGCGGCTGGGCGTGGAGGTGGAGTTCCGCGCCGGGCAGACGTGCTGCGGCCAGATGCACGCGAACACGGGCTTCCGCGGCGAAGCCTTCAGCCAGGCCAAGCGGCTGGTGCGGCTGTATGCGGACGCCGATGCGGTGGTGATTCCGTCGTCGTCGTGCGTGGCCATGATGCGCGACCAGTACCCCGGCCTGTTTGAGGAGCTGGGAAACGACAGCCTGCGCAAGGATTTTGCGGCGCTGCTGCCGCGGGTTTATGAGTTGAGCGAGTTCCTGATCGACAAATTGGGCGTGGAAGACGTGGGCGCGTATTTTCCGCACCGCGTAACCTACCACGCGAGTTGCCACGGGCTGCGGGCGCTGCACCTGGGCGACCGGCCGTTTCGTTTGCTCGCCAAGGTGCGCGGGCTGGAGCTGGCGCCGCTTGCGAATCTGGACCGGTGCTGCGGATTCGGCGGCACGTTCAGCGTGAAGAACGGCGATGTGTCGTCGGCCATGCTGACGGTGAAGCTGGAAGACGTGCTCGCGACAGGCGCGGAGTTCTGCACGGCGCTGGACAACAGTTGCCTGATGCACCTGGGCGGGGCGATGCACCGCGAGTACGCGCCCATGAAGACGATTCACATGGCGCAGATTCTGGCCAGCACGCAGGAACATCCGGCTGAGGTGGTGGGATGAGTGCGGCTACGGACCATCCCGTGCTCGACCCGGCGCTGGCGCCGCCCTTTCCCATGGCGGCGCTGCCGGTGCTGCGCAACGTGCAACTGCGCAAGAACGTGGCCCATGCCATTGATGTGATCCAGACCAAGCGGGCGCGGCTGGTGGAGGAGAAGACCGATTGGCACGCGCTGCGCACGGCGGCGGCGGCCATCAAAGACGAGACGCTTGCGAATTTAGGTGCCTACCTGGAGCAATTTGAGGAGCGCTGCACGGCGGCGGGCGGGCACGTGCACTGGGCGGCGGATGCGGCCGAGGCGCGGCGCATCATTCTGGAGCTGCTGCGCGAGGAGGGCGCAGACGAAGTCATCAAAATCAAGACCATGACGTCGGCGGAGATCCAGTTGAACCCGTTTCTGGAGGCTGCAGGCGTGCGCGCCTACGAGACGGATCTGGCGGAGATCATTCTGCAACTGGGTCACGGGGAACCTTCGCATATTGTGGTTCCGGCGCTGCACGTGAATCGCAGCCAGGTGCGGGATATTTTTGCGCGGACAATGGGGCTCAAGGATTTGACGGACGATCCCAAGGCGCTGACCGCGGCCGCGCGGAATTATCTGCGGCAGAAGTTTCTTGACGTGCCGACGGCGATCAGTGGGGCGAATTTCCTGGTTGCGGAGACAGGCGGCGTGGTGGTGGTGGAGTCGGAAGGCAACGGGCGCATGTGCCTGACGCTGCCAAAGACGTTGATCACGCTGGCGGGGATTGAGAAGGTGGTGCCGCGGTTTGCCGATCTTGAGGTCATGCTGCAACTGCTGGCGCGGTCGGCGACGGGCGAGCGCATGAACCCGTACACCTCGCTGTGGACGGGCGTGACCAAAGGCGACGGGCCGCAGAACTTCCACGTGGTGCTGCTCGACAATGGGCGGTCGTCGATTCTGGCGCGCAAGACGGAGCGGCAGACGCTGCGCTGCATTCGCTGCGCGGCGTGCATGAATACGTGCCCGGTGTACCGGCAGACGGGCGGGCACGCGTATGGGTCGGTGTATCCGGGACCGATCGGGGCGATTCTGACGCCGCAGCTCGAGCAGTTGCGGCACGCGCAGTCGCTGCCCTTTGCGTCGTCACTGTGCGGCGCGTGCTACGAAGTATGCCCGGTGAAGATCAATATTCCGGAGATCCTGATCGACCTGCGCGCCAGGGTCACGGATCAGGAACGGCACACGGTGGGCAAGTTTTTCGATCCCATGTATGTAGGGCTGCGCGCGGCGAATGTGATTTTCTCGCGGGCGTGGCTGTTTCATTTCGCACAATGGGCGGGGCGGATCGGCGCGAAGCTGGTGACGCGACGGGATGGATGGATTCACTCGCTGCCGAGCGTGGGCGCGAAGTGGACGCAGACGCGGGATCTACGCGGGTTGCCGAAGCAGACGTTTCATGCGTGGTGGGCGGAGCGTAAGGCGGCGAGTCAGCAAGTCGGCGGGTCAGCGAGTCAGCGGGTTGGCGATGCGGCTAGCGATCCCACCCTTTCGCCAAAGAGCGGCGAAAAGGGTGGGGCAACCTCAAGGGAGGCACGATGAGCGCCGTGGCCGATAGCCGCAAGAAAGTTCTCGAGGCCGTCAATATGGCTACTGGGGCGGCCACTGGGGCCGGCACCGCGGGGTCCGCAACGCGGAATGCCGCCGCGACGGCAGGAAAGGCTGCGGAAGTGCCTGCGGAGATCCCGCGCGGCTATGTGCGGCGAGGCGACATGACGGCCAGCGCCCGTCACGAACGGTTCGTCGAGCGTTTGAGGGAATACGATGCAGAAGTCGTAGAATGCGAGCCAGAGGGGCTTGCCGCGGCGATTGCAGCGCAATTGGCAGCCAGTGGCCGGCGGACGTTTGTGGCGCCGGAAGGGCTGCCGGCGGCGTGGCTTGCACCCGGATTTGATTGGAAGATCGACGGCAATCTGGAAGTCCGCGATGTGGAGCAGGCCGAAGGGGTGGTGACAGCGTGTTTCTGCGGCGTGGCCGACTCAGGCACTATTGTGTTGCATCACGGCCCGGCTGAGGGGCGGCGCGTGATTACGCTGCTTCCGGACTGGCATCTGTGCATCGTGCGAGCGAGCCAGGTGGTGGAAACGCTGCCGGAATATTTTGATCGCTGCGCGATCAGAGATCAGAGATCAGAGACCAGAGATCAGGGAGCGGAGAAGCTGCCGGCGCTGGTGACTTGGATTTCCGGGCCCAGCGCGACGGCAGACATCGAGATGACGCGCATCAAGGGCGTGCATGGGCCAAGATTCTTGAACGTGATACTTGTCAGGGACTAGGGACCAGGCAATATGGAATAGGGCCTAAGCAATACAGGACTCACGCTACGGGTATGGAGAAGACAATGAAATTCTCAGAATCGGTAATGCAGGATCTCGCCTTCAAGGCGCTGGATTCCTTTCGGATCGAGATTCCCTCGTGGGGATTCGCCAACACCGGCACGCGTTTCGGCAAGTTTGTGCAGGCTGCCGCCGCCACCACCATTGAAGAGAAGTTTGCCGACGCGGGCGAGGTGAACCGGCTGACCGGCGTAACGCCCACCGTAGCGCTGCATGTGCTGTGGGACCTGCCCTACGGCGTGAAAGACGTGCCCGAAGTGAAGCAGCTGGAGAAGCGCTTCGGCGTACGCTCGGGATCGATCAACCCGAATCTGTTTCAAGATCAGGAGTACAAGTACGGCTCGCTGTGCAACCCTTCGGCGGAGATCCGTCAGCATGCCCTGGACCACATGCTGGACTCGATCGCGATCGGCAAGCAGCTGGAGTCGCGCGACATCTCGCTGTGGATGGCCGACGGCTCGAATTATCCCGGCACGCAGAGCATGCGCAAGCGCATCGGATGGCTGGAGGAGGCGCTCAAGATCTCGCATAGCCACCTTGCGCCGTATCAACGCCTGCTGGTGGAGTACAAGCCCTTCGAGCCCGCGTTCTACCACACCGATATTGCCGATTGGGGCATGTCGAGCCACTTTGCCCGGGTTGCCGGTCCGCAGGCGCGGGTGCTGGTGGATACCGGCCATCACTACAACGCGCAGAACATCGAACAGATTGTGGCGTGGCTGCTGCACACCAACATGCTGGGCGGGTTCCACTTCAACGACCGCCGCTACGCCGACGACGATCTGACGCTGGGCTCCATCGATCCCTACCAGATCTTCCGCATCTTCCACGAGATCCACGCGGCCGCCAACGACGGGCTGAAATCCGAGATTGCCTACATGATCGACCAGAGCCACAACCTGAAGGGCAAGATGGAGGCGATGGTGCAGACCGTGGTGACGGCGCAGGAGCTGTATCTGAAGGCGGCGCTGGTGGATCGCGAGCAGCTGGCTGCGCTGCAGCAAAGCTGCGACCTGGTGGACGCCGAGGAACTCTACCGCGGCGCCTTCTGGACCGACGTGCGTCCGCTGACGCGCGCCTGGCGCGAGGCGCGAGGTCTGCCCGCCGATCCGCTGGCGGAGCTGCGCGCGAGCGGCTATGTGGAGCGCGCGGCCAAGGAGCGGGGCAGCCGCAGCATGGCGGTGAGCAGCTACGCGTAAAGACAGGACGAGTGTGGAGTGTGAGTGCGGGAGTGGTTCGAAGACTCGCACTCACACTCACACTCGCGCCGGCTTCTAAGTCGTTCCGCGCACGGATGTTCTATGATGTTGTTTGCCTCGTGTTTCATTAGGGACACAGGTGCGGAGGCGCGGGTGGCCAAAGCGAAGATCAAGCGATTGTATTTGATTCCGATTCTTTCCAAAGCGCTCGACGTGATCGAGTTGCTGGAGCAGGACAATGCTCCGCTGACGCTTGAAGATGTTTACCAGCGGACCAACATCTCCAAGACCAGCGTCTACCGCATTCTGAAGACGCTGGTGCATCGCGGCTACCTGGCGCAAACGCCGAGCGGACAGTACCGCCTGGTTTCGCGGCCGCGTCGGCTGCGCTTCGGCTTTGCGGTGCAGAGCGCGGAGATGCCGTACTCCGAGGCCGTGGCGCAGAGCGTGTCGGCGGCGGCTGCGGCGTCGGGCGTGGAGCTGCTGTTGCTCGACAACCGCTACGATCCCGCGGTGGCGGTGCGCAATGCCGAGGAGTTTGTGGCCAAGCGCGTGGACCTGGTGCTGGAGTTCCAGGTGGAGGAAGCCGCGGCGCCGCGCGTGGCGCACATCTTCAAGAAAGCCGACATTCCCCTGGTTGCCATCGACGTGCCCCACCCCAACGCGACCTATTTCGGCGTGGATAACTTCGAAGTCGGGTACGAAGCGGCGTCGATTCTGGGGCAATATGCGCAGCGCAAATGGAAGGGCAAGGTCGACCGCGTGGTGGGGGTGGGCTTCAGCGAAGCCGGCAGCTTTGTGCAGAACCGCATCACGGGCGCCTTCGATGGAATCCGCGAGCGCTTCAAGGAACTGGCTCCGGAGCAGTTCGTGCAGATTGAAGGCCGGGGCATGCGCGAGGCCAGCCACAAGGCGATGACGGAGTTCCTGCGCGGATGCCGGCCCGGCGAAAACACGCTGGTGGCCGCGGCCACGGATTCGAGCGCCCTGGGCGTGCTGGACGCGGTGCGCGAGGCCGGCCAGGAAGAGAACTTCGCCATCGTGGGGCAGGATTGCATTCCCGAAGTATTGGAGGAGATGAAGCGCGGCACGAGCGCCATGGTCGGGTCGATTTCGCACGAGCCGGAAACCTACGGGCCGCGGCTGATCCAGCTGGGCATTGCGATTTTGCGCGGCTACACGGTGCCGCCGTACAACTACGTGCACCACAAGGCCGTGACACCGGAGACGCTGGGCGCCGAGGAGAAGGCGAAAGACGCGAAGCACGACGCGGCGCAGGCGGTTGCAGTGGGGGAATCGGCGTAAAGACAGGGACCAGGGGTTAGTTGTTTGTGCTGTGGTTGGGTTCGTGCTTTCCCACATCTCAGGAGCTAGATGTTGAGGGGCACCCGCTGTTGTGTTGAGTTTGCGTTGTCAAGATCCGGGCCGCCCGGGGCGCCCGACCCCTGCGGCTGCCGACTCCGAAATCCCGCAATAAAACGGTTCCCTGGCGCCCCGGGCTGTATCATAAGTATGTGCTCGATCCATTCCCCGATCAGCGCGTTCCAGAACTCTGTAAACGTTCGCCAAAGTTGGCGTGGAGCCTGGTAACACCAAGGGTTCCTGCGCCGCGCGGCCCACGCATGCAGATTCCTGAACGCGCCCGTGAGTATTCCTTATGACAACTGCCACTGCTTCCCCTGTATTGCAATTCCTTGAGGACCGCTGGGACCACGCCCGTGCGGCCGCTCTCGATGAACCCGAGCTCCTGCGCTATCGCTCGAACCTGCTCGGGTCGGACCTTCGCATCACCAACTTTGCCGGCGGCAACACCAGTTCGAAGATCATGGAAGCCGATCCGCTGACGGGCGAGCCGGTGGAAGTGTTGTGGGTGAAAGGCTCGGGCGGCGACCTGGGCTCGATCAAGCGCAGCGGCTTTGCCACGCTCTACATGGAGAAACTGCTGGCGCTGGAGCGCAAGTACCAGGGCCCAAACGCGGAAATCGCCACGGAAGACGAGATGGCGGCACTGTATCCGCTGTGCGCCTTCCGCAACAATCCTGTGGCCGCGTCCATTGACACGCCGCTGCACGGCTTTCTGCCGTTCCCGCACGTGGACCACCTGCATCCCGACTGGGGGATTGCACTGGCGGCCAGCGCCAACGGCAAGGCCAAGATGGAAGAGTTCAACCGCGAGTTTGGACACAGGCTGGTGTGGGTGCCGTGGCAGCGCCCGGGCTTTGAGCTGGCCATGATGATGAAGCGCGCCGTGGAAGAGAATCCGGGTTGCGACGGGATTGTGCTGGGCGGGCACGGGCTCTTTACCTGGGGCCAGACGCAACGCGAGTGCTACCTGAACACGCTGACGGTGATCGACCAGCTGGGACAGTTTATTGAGCGGCACGGGCGGGGCAAGGTGCGGTTCGGTGGCGAGGCGGTGCCGGTGCGCGCCGACCGCAGGGAACTGGCGGCGCAGATTGCACCGTTCCTGCGCGGACGCATCAGCGCCAAGCACCGTTTCATTGCGAGCTTCAGCGACGCCGCGGATGTGCTGCAGTTTATCGATTCGGCCGACGCCATAGAACTGGCATTCCTCGGAACCAGCTGCCCCGATCACTTCATCCGCACCAAGATCCGGCCGATGTTTGTGCCGTGGGGTGCGGGCGAGGATTTGCAGGCGCTGAGGAATCAGATCGACATCACTCTGTCGAATTATCGCGATCAGTACCGACAGTATTACAAGACGTTTGCGACCAAGGATTCGCCGGCGCTGCGCGATGCCAGCCCCGCGGTGGTGTTGATCCCGGGGATGGGCATGTTCAGCTTCGGCAAGAACAAGACCGAGGCGCGCATCACGGGCGAGTTCTATACCAACGCCATTCACGTGATGGAAGGCGCGAGTTTGCTGGGCGAGGGCGAGGTCAAGGGGACTGTACCCCAATGCCCGCCGGGAATGGATCCTGCGAGCTTTAGAGTCTTTTCGAATTACGTGGCGCTGCCGGCGGCGGAAGCGTTCCGCATTGAGTATTGGGCACTGGAAGAGGCGAAGATTCGCCGGCAGCCGCCGGAGAAGGAGCTGAGCCGGCGCGTGGTGCTGGTGGTGGGCGGAGCCAGCGGCATCGGCCGCGAAGTGGCGCACCTGGCGGCGACGCGCGGCGCGCACGTTTTTGTTGCCGATCGCAATGTTGAGGGCGCGGCGCAGGTTGCCATGGAGCTGGCTTCAGTGACGTCGGCGGAGTTCACCAGCAGCGCGGGCGTGGATATTCGCAGCAGGGAGTCGATCCGCGAGGTGCTGCGCGCTGCTTCACTGGCGTTCGGCGGCATCGATATGCTGATCAATACTGCGGCGATTTTTCCGTCTACGCTGAGTGGCGAAATTCCCGACGAGATGTGGGCCGATACCATGGCCATCAACGTAACGGCGAATTACCTGCTCGCCGACGAGGCAGCCGCGCTCTTTGAGGAACAAGGTCTGCACGGCAACATTGTCTTCACCAGCTCAGCGAATGCGGTGGTGGCCAAGCGCGGCAGCGAGGCCTACGACGTGAGCAAGGCGGCGCTCTCGCACCTGATTCGCGAGCTGGCGGTGAGCATGGCGCCGAATGTGCGCGTGAACGGCATCAGCCCGGCGACGGTGGTGAAGGGATCGACCATGTTCGGGCGCGACCGGCTGCTGGCTTCGCTGAAGAAGTACAATATCCCTTTCCGGGAATCGTTCAGCGACGAGGAGCTTCGCAGCCGTCTGGCCGCGTTCTATGCCGAGCGCACGTTGACCAACAAGGCCATCGATCCGGCCGATTGCGCAGAAGCCATCCTCTTCCTGGCCAGTCCTCGGGCGCGTTGCACGACGGGACACGTTATTCCCGTCGACGGCGGCTTGACCGAGGCTTTCCAACGTTAAGGAAAGACGCGTTGAGGAAAGGCGCTGAGGAAATGGGGAACTGCTGCCGTCATGCAAGAGCCTGCACGAGTTGCCATTGATTTAGGCGCGGAGAGCTGCCGGGTTAGCCTGCTTCGCTGGATGGACGGGAAGCCGGCCGTCGAAGTCATCCATCGCATTCCCAACGGGCCCAAACATCGCGGCGAGTCGCTCTACTGGTCGCTGACAGAGATTCTGGCCGGACTCGAGGAAGGTCTGCGCATGGCCGCCGCGGCGGCGCCCGAGGGCATCGCGTCCATCGGCGTCGACAGCTGGTCGGTGGACTATGTGCGCCTGGCGCCCGATGGCTCGATGCTGTGCGAGCCCTTCTGTTATCGCGACGAGCGTACCGTCAAGAGCAAGCAGGCCGCCGACGCGATCATCCCGCCGTTTGACATCTATCAGCGCACCGGCGCATTTCCTATCGGCCTCAATTCCGTGTACCAGCTCATGGCCGATCCCGCGGCGGGAATCGACAAACGTGCGCCTTGGGTGATGTTTCCGGAGTTCGTGCTTTACTGGCTCAGCGGGCGGCGGGCGGGCGAGTACACCAATGCCACCCACACGGGCCTCGTGAATCTGAAGACCCGCACATGGGACGCGGAACTGTTCGAGATGCTGGGCCTGGCGGTGGAAGCTGCGCCGTCCCTGGTTCCGACGGGCACGGTGCTGGGTCCGATCAAGGGGCCGCTGGCTGCGCTCGACGCGTTTCGCGCTACCCAGATCATTGCGCCGGCCACGCACGACACGGCCAGCGCCATCGCGGGCATTCCCACCGACCTGAGTTCGGCGGCGTACATCAGCTCGGGCACGTGGTCGCTGGTGGGCACAATTACGCAAACGCCGGTGACCACGCGGCACGCCTTCGACGCCGGGTACACGAACATTGGCGCGGCGGGCGGAGGGCTGCTGTTTCACTCGCTCATCAACAGCATGTGGGTGCTGAAGCAGTGCATGGATGGCTGGGCGGCGGCGGGCAGACCTTGGCCCATCGAGAAACTCGTCCAAGAGGCCGCTGCATGCAATGCCAATGCCGCGACGGGCGTGCTGGATATGGACGCGCCGACGCTCATGCTCGACACGGACATGCCGCAGCGCATCAATAGCGAATTGGCGCGGCTGGGATTTGACGTTATTCCTGACGTGGCGGGCAACGAGCCGCTCTTTGCGCGCACGATTTTCGAGAGCCTGGCGCTGCGCTACGCGTCGGCGCTGGCGAATCTCGAAAAAATGCTGGACCGCAAGCTCGATCGCATCCACATGATCGGCGGAGCCACACGCAACAAATTGCTGATCGAGCTTACGGAGAAGCAGACCGGGCTGAAGGTCGAGATCGGCGAGACCGAAAGCTCGACCGTTGGCAGCCTGGCGATTCAATTAGCAGCGAGCGAAGCCGCAGGAGAGCGCGTGACGCCGGCGGCGATTCGCAAGTGGGCCGAGCGGTTGTGCGAGGGTAAGGCCTGCTGATCCCGTGAGGGCCATGCGCGATGCTGCCGGCTTCCTGCCGGCAATTTCAACACAAAATCAATGGTTGATCCTGCCCGAATTTTGGGGATCATTGTGGGTTTAAGAGACTATAATCCCGCCAGCGCATCGTGGGACAACCGGCGATTGTGTGCATCGCGATTCCCCGTAAGGAGCAATCCAATGAACCTGTTAGGGAAGAAGTCTTCAGGCGGCATCCTAGCGGTTGCGGCAGTTCTTGTGGCGTGCGCGATGGCGGTGAAGCCGGCGCTCGCTGACTCCAGCTATCAGTCGTCGACCCAGATCACGGGCGGGGTCCTGAAGGACCAAATGACCTCAAATCCCATCACCGCCAAAATGATGGGCAAAGCGTTTGCGGCCACTACAACGACCACCATGGTGCACGGCAATCAGAAGGCCGTGGTGCGCCCGGACTCGATGGAGATCTGGGACCTGGACGCGCAGACCATGACGCACGTCGACACGGCGAGGAAGACTTACTGGACGGTGACGTTTGCCGAAATGCGGCAGGCCATGAAGAATGCGATGAATCGCATGAACCAGGCTACGCCGCAAGCGTCAACCCCCCAGCCGCAAAGCAATCTGCAGACCACCTACCAGGTCTCAGTGAACAACACCGGCGTGACCAAACCGGTGAATGGAATCGATGCGCAGGAGCAGGTGGTCACATTGACGGTGACGGTGACGGATCCGAGCCAGCCGCAATCGCCCGGCAAGAACCCCGTGGTGTACGTGGTGACAAGCGACATGTGGGTGGCGCTCCAGGATCCGCCGGAGCTCAAGGAGATTCACGACTTTGATATGCGGATGGGCCAGCTGATGATGCAGGGCGTGGACGTTTCGGGCATGATGGCGCAGTTCAACCAGGCGAACGCATCCAATGCGCAGCTATTTGCCAACCAGCCGGGCGCGGCCTCAGCACTGCAGCAGATGGGCCAGGAGATGGCGAAGTTGAAAGGCACGCGCGTGATGACGGTGACCAGCGTGGGCGGCAATGCGCCGGCGGGCAGCACCGCGCCCGCGGGCAGCACCGCGCCGCCGCCGAGCGATCAGAACAACACAGGTTCGACGCTGGGATCGGTCCTGCCGGGAAAACTGGGGTCGATAATGGGGGGCTTTCACAAGAAACCGCCGCCGCAGCAACCTGCGCCTGCGGCCACAACGCCGGCTCCGGGATCGACTGGGGGATCGAACGGGACATCGAATGTGGTTCTGATGCAGACCACGGAACAGATGTTGAACTTCTCGCGGGATGCGATTCCGGCGTCCGCGTTTCAGATTCCGGCCGGGTACAAGCAAGTGCCCTCGCCGATGACTCAGGGGAGCCATTGAGGCGCAGCTTTTTTCCGGTTGCCCTAGCGGCGGGCGTGGGCTGCGATGGAGGACGCTTCCCAAAGAGAGCCGCCGCAATGGGTCGGCGCCGCCGCGCTCTTGACTTGAACCCTCCTTCCGCCGTACTTTGGCTTTACACGGGAAAGGAGGTTGATCCAGCCTATGAGCAAAGATTCTTCGAGATGTAACTTACGTGAGGTGACTGAGGCCTAGGGCATCGCGCCCAAGACTCAGGTAAGTCCAGACGGAGGGTTCTCCGCCATGGCTCTGGCACTCGCGGCAGCGCG
>Ga0181539_1002120_pt1 | contig 20432 bp, 13 predicted proteins | sample PEATcosm2014_Bin_46_FD_119767 | JGI IMG/M metagenome (GOLD analysis project Ga0181539, IMG submission 119767) | Peatland microbial communities from MTU Mesocosm Facility, Houghton, MI, USA - PEATcosm2014_Bin23_60_metaG | ecosystem: Environmental > Terrestrial > Soil > Wetlands > Peat | place... | reverse complement strand
GCGGATTGTCCCGCGAACTTCGCGACTCTTGAAACCACGGATGCTGATCGGATGTGTGATTCAACACCATTTCGATGATGACCCGGATTCCTCGGTCGTGGGCCGATCCCAGAAACTTCCGGAAATCCTCCAAGGTCCCATAGCTGGAATGGACGGCGTTGTAATCCGCGATGTCGTAGCCATCATCGCGCAGAGGAGAGGGGAAGAATGGCATTAGCCATATCGCGCTGACCCCCAGTTCCTGGAGGTAGTCGAGCTTTTCTTCAAGCCCTTGAAAATCGCCGATGCCATCCCCGTTGCTGTCGTGGAAGGTGCGGACGTGGACTTGATAGATGATCGCGTCCTTGTACCAAAGCACATCCCGATTTAGGGGCAAACTGCTTCCTCCTGGACCAATTTCAGGACCTCCCTGCAAAGCAGGGCGATACGCAAGTTTATATGAATTGACAACCGTAGAATCCTGCTGTGCGCGAAACCCCGCTTAACGCCAGGCCGGTGATCGGTTGCATTCAACCTGGACCGGGCGCCCAGCTGCCGGGATCGCTGACGACTGCTCCCTTCGTGGATTGTTCCTACCGATCGTACAGCGTGACTAAGGATCGAAGTCTCGCGCTCAACTCGCCGCTCAATGCGCCTGGACGATAACGCCATTTCCAGTTTCCGCTGACTGTGCCGGGAAGATTCATGCGCGCTGCGCTCCCAAGGCCCAGCACATCCTGCATCGGGACAATCGCAACATCAGCGACCGAAGCCAGCACCGCCCGGATCATGACCCAGTTGATCTCGGAATCGTCGCGTAAGTTGAGATACGCGCGAGCGAAAATCGAAGGAGCAACACCGGTACTTCGCCAGCCACGAGTTCAACGACACTTTCAAAGTAGCCCACTACCACCGGCTAAGAACTGCAGGCAACATCGGCGTCGCATGGGTCGGTAGCGCTTGACGTTCTATCTCGACACGCGCTCCGAGTGCCATGCTCGTAATGCTGTCCGATCTGACTCTCGCCCGTGAGTTGGCCTTGTTGTCCCGAAGTCCTCTTCGAAGAGATCACCATTGATCTCCTCCAAGCCCGTTTCTGGAAAACTTGGGAATGGCCAACGATCCGAGTCGACGGTCCGTGAAGACATGGGCGTTTAGCCGTACTAATCCGGGGCGTTCGCTCTCCAGACGCAAGCTGTATGATTCCCCTGCGCACAAGGAGGGCAGTTCTGCCAACTGGCGATGCAATCGAGGATCGTTTACTTCATTTCAGGCAGGTTCCATCAGAGCAAATCTCTGTAACGCTCCAAGGCCACGCGAACCAGTTGGCTTCGAGTGCGAACTTCGGTCTTGCCAAACAGTTGCTGTAATGTGTTCTTCACCGCGCTCTCTGAGATGTTCATGCGTGACGCAATTTCTTTGTTCGATAAGCCTTGAACAACCAGGCGGAGGACGTCCATCTCCCGGCTATTGAGAGAGGGCCGCTCCTTCTGATCCAGAGGCGCCGAACCCGTTCCCGCTGGGACGGTCTGTTCCTCACTAACGTCCGCGATGATGGCTGCCAGCTTGGGTGTCGTCCCTTCCTTGTAGCTAGAGAACCAAACCTCGGCGAGAAAAGACTCTCCATTACCCCGATGCCCACGGCACTGCATCGACGCCCGGAACTGGGGTCCCTCTTCCGGGCGCAGCGCGCGATGCAGTTCGGGCAAGAACGCCGCGATGGGTTCCCCGATCAGATGCCCATCGCGGGGAGCCAGCAGTTCGGTCGCGGCATGGTTGGCTAATTCGATCAGACCTCCCTCATTGATCGTAAGAATAGCGGCCGGACTCGTTTCCACCAGTATGCGCGTTCGTTCCTGCGCTTCCTGGTGTAAACGCTGGTTACGCAGCACCTCGGAAGTCAATAATCCGCAGCCGCAAAGAGCGAGGGCTTCGAATCCCAGCCGGATCTGCGCATCCGCCGGGTCGAGGTTGCTGAAACGTTCACTTAGCACTGCGCATACAAGTCCCAACAAAACAATTGCCCAACGCGGCAGAAATCCAGCGGCCAGCATGATGGGAAGCAAATACAAGAAGCCCAGGGCGAAGTAAGGCTTCGTCCACCAATCGACTGTTGCGATCACCACGACAAGGACAGCACTGGCCAGCAGAATCGCGGTCCGGTTCCGGCGATCCCAGATTATCTCCAAGTGAGGCATAGATTTAGTCGCACATCCCTTATCTCACGAGAGCTCCTGTGCAAGGAACCTAATCAAACGATATATCCATAAGATTGGGTTACCAACCAAATGCTCCCGCTCCGCTAGCACCAACCAAACGATTGGCTGGGCAATTCTCGCGATAGGGATCGAAATACTATTCGCCCTGGCCCTTTTAGTGTCTCCCGTAAACCGAACACTTTCCGTACAAAGGACTTCACGGTCCATATTTTCCTTTCACGGAGGATAGGCGTAGTCCGTGAAACTGTGAATCAAGTTGAGACGTAGCGCAGGACGCTGGGGCAACTCCTTGAATTATGAAACATGGAATGGCTACGTCTTGATGGCAATTGGTCTTTTCGGATTGCTTTTGTATATCGGTTTGCTGTGCGCGGGCCTGGTCGAGTTTATAGGACGCATATCAAAGAAAGATAACCGTAAGAGGCGGCGTCGGAATGCGCGGGCTCGTGGATTTCGAAATCAGCGAGGGTCCGTGTGATCGGCCATCAGTTAAAGGGGAGCGACGTTCGAGTGAAAATTATGAAGTATCCGGTTCACATTCGCAAGAAGGTCGTTGCGGCGGTCGTTATTGCCGTGGCGATAGCTGTTTCCCTTGCTCTTCTGGAATCTGGCTGCAGTCGGGGAGACGCCACGAACGCCAAGGCTGCCGCAAGCACGAACTTGACCTCTGATCCGACCGTGGACCTTTCGCCGAGTCAGCTGAACTCGATCAAGATGGAGACCGTGGGAACTTACCAGTTCCCCGTTGAAAAGGAAGCAGTGGGAAACATCAGCTTCGCCGACGATCTTTCGGTGGATGTCTTCCCAGCCTATCAGGGCACGATTATCAAAGCTCTTGTTGAACTCGGGGCTAAAGTCCAGAAAGATCAGCCCCTGTACACGATCAAGAGTCCCGATCTGATTCAGGCCGAGTCGAACCTCATCGGAGCAGCAGCGACATTCGATTTGACCAATAAGGAGCTGGCGCGCGTTGATGGCCTTCCGGGAGTTTCCCAACGGGAGAAAGAGCAGACGATTTCCGATCAACAGACGGCGGATGGCGCACTCAAGGCTGCCCGAGACGCAGTGCTCGTCTTCGGCAAAACCCAGGCTGGAGTGGATCAGATGATTGCCTCGCGCAAGATAGATCCCGCTTTGGTTGTGCGCAGCCCGATTGTCGGCAAGGTCACAGCCTTCAATGCGCCTGCCGGACTCCTGGTGCAACCGGGAAATCCCCCGGCGCCTTACTCAGTGGCCAATGTTTCGGTCAAGTGGATGCTGGCCAACGTACCTGAAAGCGACAACGCTTCCTTTCAACTGGGACAACCTGTCACCGTCAAGGTAATGGCCTTCCCTGATCGCACATTTAAGGGAAAGGTTTCGAAGATCTACGAAACGGTTGATCCAAACACGCATCGAGTGACGATCCGTTCCGAAATAACAGATCCCAAAGACGAGCTGCGCCCGGGGATGCTTGCCAACTTCGTTATTCGCGTTCGGGGGCCGGTCGAAGCCACAGCGATACCGGCCAACGGAGTGGTCCGCGAGCCCGACGGCACCATGGCGGCTTGGGTCACGACGGATCGCCGCCGGTTTACCGAGCGCATCATCAAGACCGGCCTGCGAACCGACGGTCAGGTTCAAATTCTAGCTGGTCTGCAGCGCGGCGAACTCGTGGTCAGCGACGGCGCGGTATTCCTGAGCAACATGCTGGAGGCGCCACCCTCCGACTAGATCGGAAGACCCAGAGCGGTCATTTTTTTATTAAAAGACAACAATCATGTTCAAGTCTCTTCTTGCATTTTTCCTGAGCCGCCGCACCATCGTCGTGCTGGGTCTGCTGTTGTTCACAGGCGCCGGACTTGTCTCGTTCAAGCTGCTGAACATCGAAGCGTATCCGAATCCGACGCCCGTGATCCTGGAGATCACCGCGCAGGCGCCAGGCCTCTCTGCCGAGGAGATGGAGCGTTACTACACTCGGCCCATGGAGATTGGCCTCTACACCACGCCCGGGATCGAGGTTATACGCTCAACATCGTTCTATGGACTTTCTTTCGTCCGTGTGAGCTTCAAATACGGTGTCGATTACTTTTTTGCCTACAGCCAGGCGGCGGTGGCATTGGCGCAGAACGTGAACTTGCCCGGCAATCAGGTTCCGAGCATCCAGGCAAATAGTTCGACCGGAGAAATCTATCGTTATCAGGTTGTCGGTCCGCCGCATTTTGGAATCATCAATCTCCGCACGGTTCAGGACTGGATTGTCGCGCGGCGGCTGCTCACGATCCCTGGCATCGCAGCCATCAACAGTTGGGGCGGGCCAACCAAAGAATTTCAAGTCGAAGTGGATCCCCACAAGCTCGAAGCCTACAGCGTCACAGTACCGCAAATCTTGGGCGCACTCGGGAACGCCAACATCAACGTGGGTGGGCGGGAAATCCGTGTCGGCCAGCAGTCCATCAACATCCGCGGCGTGGGGCTGATCGATGACGGCGGCAACGATGATTTGGCGCAGGGTTACAAGGTTGAAGATATCGAAAACGTCGTTTTGAGCCAGGAGAACGGCGTCCCCGTGTTGATCAAGGATGTCGGGAAGGTCTCCGTGGGCTACCGGCCGAGGCTGGGCATTCTGGGCCGTGACATGCACGACGACGTGGTCGGGGCCATCGTCGTGCAGCGGCGTACCGAAAAGACCGCCGACATGATTCCGAAGGTGAAGGCGGAGATTGACCGGATCAATCACGACGGAAGTCTGCCGCCCGGAGTCAAAGTTGTTCCTTTTTACGACCGTTCCTCGCTGATCGCTTTGACCACGCACACGGTTCTGCACAACCTGATTTTCGGGTGTGTGCTCGTCTTCCTGATCCAGTGGATTTTTCTCGGCAATCTTCGCAGTGCCCTCATCGTCGGAATCAATATTCCGTTCGCGTTGTTTTTCGCCACGATCCTGCTGGTGATTCTCGGCGAAAGTGCCAACCTGCTTTCGGTGGGTGCCGTAGATTTCGGCATCATCGTGGACTCCGCCGTAATCCTCGTAGAGAACATCTTCCGAAATTTCCAGCGCAATCACGAAGAACGTCAGGAGTTGCTAGATCGCCTGGCCCAAGGCACCTGGGGTCCTGACCCAACGCAAGTCGCGGATCCTGCAATGCCAGGGCATGGCTGGACGGACCGCCTGCGCTTGATCCTGATTAGCGCGCTCCAGGTGGATAAGGCGGTTTTATTCTCCGCCCTCATCACAGTTGCCGGCTTCGTGCCCCTGTTCACCATGCAGGGTGTCGAGGGTCAGATTTTCGGACCCATGGCCCGCACCTACGGCTACGCACTGGCGGGGGCTCTAATCGCGACCTTCACAGTCACTCCGGTGATTGCTTCGTTCTTGCTCCCGGCGCGAGTGAAAGAAGTTGAGACGATCGTCGTCCGCACTTTGCACCGTTTGTACGATCCTGCCTTGCGTTTTGCTTTGTCCCATCGCGCTCTCGTCGTTGGAATCGAATTGGCCATCTCTTTGGGAACCTTCTTCCTGATCGCCCCCCGTCTGGGTAGCGAATTTCTTCCCCACCTTGAAGAAGGCAATTTCTGGATTCGTGCTTCCATGCCCATTACGCTTTCCCTGGAGGATGGCGAGGCAGCCACGCGCAAAATGCGCGAGATTCTCCTGCGGCATCCCGAAGTCATCACGGTCGTTTCGCAGCATGGCCGGCCCGATGATGGCAGCGACGCTTCTCCGTTTTCGAATGTCGAATTGTTTGCTCCGCTGAAACCTTTTGACGAATGGCCCCGAGGCCTGGACAAAGAGAAACTTACCGAGCAGATTCAGACAGAGTTTCACAACGAACTGCCGGGAGTCGTCTTCAATTTTTCGCAATACATCGAAGACAACATTGAAGAAGGGATCTCGGGCGTCAAAGGCGTGAATTCGGTCAAGATCGTCGGCCCCAACCTTGAAGTCCTGACGAAGCTGGCCGAGCAGGTCCGCGACCAGATGAGCCAGGTTCGTGGCGTTACCGATCTCGGCATCTTCCCGGTGCTCGGCCAGCCGAACCTGAACATCAAAGTCGATCGTGAGAAGGCCGCACGCTATGGCCTGAATTCCGGCGACGTAAACTCGGTCATTCAGGCTGCGATGGGCGGCGCAATAGCGAGCGAGGTCCTGGAGGGCGACCGGCAGTTCGATCTCGTAGTCCGCTATACGCTGGAATACCGGAGCAGCATCGACAAAATTGGCGACATTAAAGTCGCGTACACAAGCGCCAGTGGTGCCACTGCTTACATCCCCTTGAGCGAACTGGCCACCATTAGCCTCGATACCGGCGCGGCATGGATTTATCACGAGAGCGTGCAGCGCTTCATTCCGGTCAAGTTCAGCGTTCGCGGCCGCGACTTGGGCGGCACTGTCGAGGATGCACAACAGCGAATCACGAACAACGTGAAACTTCCCTCTGGGTACCACCTGATCTGGGCAGGCGAGTTCGGCGATCTTCAGGAAGCAAAAAAGCGTCTGGAGATCATTGTGCCGATCAGCTTCATTCTGATTGCCGGGGCACTCTACAGCTTGTTCAACAATTTCCGCGACTCCATTCTGGCGCTCGCGGGCATTCCTGACGCAATCGTTGGCGGCATCCTCGCACTCTACGTCTCCGGTCTCAACTTCAGCATCTCCGCCGCGATCGGTTTTGTCTCGCTGTTTGGCGTCTCGGTGATGGACGGAATCCTGATGATCACTTTCTACAATCAGGAGCGCGCACACGGCTTCGTGCCCGCAGATGCGATGTACCGTGCTGCCTCGACGCGGATGCGGCCCCTGCTGATGACGGCTCTCTCGGCTTGCATTGGTCTGTTCCCCGCGGCAATTTCAACGGGGATCGGCAGCCAGGTGCAGCGCCCGCTCGCGACTGTGATCGTGGGCGGAATGTTAGTTGGCCCGATCATGCTGCTTCTCGCCGTGCCCGCACTGCGAATGATTTTCCTGGGCGGCGAACATCACTTAGGCCCGCACCACTCGGAGGCGAAGGAATCGCAATGAAAATTTCCTGCCTTGTTCTCGTGGTGATGAGCGGTGCGTTGGCGCTTGCTGCAAGCGATACGCTTGCGTCGAATCCAGCGCTGCAGCAGTCAGGAACTGCCGCGAACACTGGCAGCGAGCGTAAGAGTGCCGCTGATCCTCCAGACATTGTGAAGCCACGCGGGAGCACAGTGCGAACTGGCAGACGCCGAGTGCAGCAGACAAATGCAAAGGCGAATCGCGTGCCACTCCCTGCTAGTGTGGCAAAAGTCAATCGGTCGAAACATCCTCCGAGCGGCCAGGCTAGGCCTACGGCTGGAACTCCCGGCCTTCAGCCTCAGTCCCGAGTGGGCCAGTCCGCCCCGATTATGAAGAAAACATCGATCCAGAACAAGCCGGCGACCGGCGCGTCCTCTGTGCAGCGGCTAAGTATGTTCCCGTCTTCCTCTCCGTCGCTCGACAATCCGCGCCATCGCAGTCCCAACCCCGCGGTGATTGGCGGACTCGGTACTTCAAAACCCAACGAGACGGGGGCAATCAACGGAAGCCGTTTCAGTCGCAAGCCCTAAGGAACAGATTCAATGATTCTGATTCGCAAATCGCGCTTCTGCCGCTTACTGATGACCGCCGCATTGCTCTTTACCTCCGCTTGCGTGGTGGGGCCGAGGTTCAAGAAGCCTGCCGCTCCCGATGTCAGCGGCTACACTCCGGCTCCGATTACGACCACCACCACCGCCACGCCTAACGTTGCGGGCGGGGAAGCACAACATCTCGCAGAGGGCGGCGACATTCCCGGAGATTGGTGGACCTTGTTTCATTCCAAGCCGCTCAACGACTTGATCGAACGCGCGCTGAAAGCCAATCCCGATCTCAAGGCAGCGCAAGCGGCGTTGCTGGTTGCAAGAGAGAATGTGCTGGCACAACGGGGCGCCTACTATCCGAGTGTATCGGGCAGTTTCTCGGCGACGCGCGCAAAGACTTCCAACGAAGTTTCGCCCGTGCCGAACGCCAGCGTTTTTCAGTACAGCCTCTTCACCCCGGAGGTGAGTGTTTCGTTCGTTCCGGATGTCTTCGGCTTGAACCGGCGAACGGTCGAGTCTTTGAAAGCGCAGCAGGAGCAAGCCCGATTTGCCCTGGCGGCAACGAATATCACACTGAGTTCCAACGTCGCCGCCGCAGTCATCCAAGAGGCTTCATTGCGGGCACAAGTCGATGCGACCAATGAGCTGATCAAGATCAACACGAATATGTTGGACATCTTGCGCAGCCAGTACGCGAAGGGATACGCCAGCGAGCTTGACGTGGCGGCGCAGGAATCGCAGCTCGCACAAGTTGCCGCTACGTTGCCTCCGCTGCTGAAGCAGTTGGCGCAGCAGCGAGACCTGCTCGCCGTTTTGGCAGGAGGTTTCCCCGATAAAGATCTGCCTGAGAAGTTTGAACTCTCGAATCTGCAACTACCGCAAGAATTGCCGGTAAGCATTCCTTCGAAACTGGTGGAGCAACGCCCAGATGTGCGTCAAGCGGAAGAGAACCTGCATTCCGCAAGCGCCCTGATTGGCGTGGCTCGCGCCAACCGGTTGCCGAGTTTTAACTTGACCGGGGATATCGGCAGCATGGCGCTCGCCTTCGGCAATATATTCGCCGCCGGAAACGGCTTTCGCGATGTGAGCGCCGGCGTCACGCAGCCGATATTTCAAGGTGGAACTCTGATGCATCGAGAGCGTGCCGCCCGAGCAGCCTACGTTCAGGCCGATGAGCAATACCGCAGCACCGTCCTCACCGCATTTCAAAACGTGGCGGATACGCTGAATGCACTCCAACAAGATGCCGACGGACTCAAGGCTGCGGCTGCATCGAAAGACGCTGCCGCCGTCACCCTCGACCTTGCAAGGAAGCAGTTTCAGGCCGGCTATGTCAACTATCTAGGCCTATTGAGCGCGGAGCAAGCGTATCAACAAGCTGTGATTAACCTTGCGCAGGCTGAAGGCAATCGTTACGCCGACACGGCAGCATTGTTCCAGGCCCTCGGCGGAGGGTGGTGGAACCGCTCGGATGTCCCGCAAAACTAATTGGAAGCAAAATCGACGGGTGTGCAGTACGAGATTCTAGCTAAACCTTCATGGGGCTAACCTCATAGCCACCAGTCGTTCGTGGCAGGCTTCGAGGAAGTGTGCCGGATCGGTACCGAGAAGTCGGCTAGCGTTTACCCATGGAGCAGCGGCGATTGCAGGTTCGGCCTGAGTGACGGGCAGACCGACACGCCAGAGTTCCTCCAACACTTCAGGAAGAGCCTCAATCGTGACCCAATGCAGCTGAATGTTTTGCCGCACCGTGATATCGGCGATGCCGCGCGCATGGCGGCGAGTGAGATCGGCGATGGCACGCAGTTGGTGGGATCGCAATAGACCGTTGGGAATTCGAATCCGCACCATGAAGAACGGCAACGCCAGTCCTTGGCCGTCCTTGCCGCCAAGCACTCCCGCACCGTCGCCTTGTGTGTAGACTCCCCACCATCGGAAGTACGTGCCGATCCACTAGGGTGGAATCGAGTCGAAGCCTTCTCGTGCAAAGCGGCGAATTTCGGCCAGACCGTCCCAGGGATTCATCGCACGCTTCAAGCGTTCCGACTTCTGCGTTTTGCTTTCCTTGACTGGATTTGTCATAAACTGATTTGCCGCCAAAAAGAAACCCGCCGCCAGATGGTCTCTGGCGGCGGGTTATAAGTGCTGATGATGCTATGAAACTTCTAGGTCAGCAGCCTCCCTGCGCCAGAACACACGCATGCGCAAAAACAACATGCACACATGCAGGCCTGGCGAAGATCGCTGAAATTCGACATAACTAGTCAGGATGTTAGGCTGAGTCATCGAAACGCGTCAACCCCATTTTCGGTATGGTTGGATGCATAATTTCGATAGAACGCATCAGAATTTTCGCATCCCCGCGTCGAGTGTTGTAAAAGCGCTCTTGCGCCTACATCTGGGTCAGGTGCTACGGCCTCGTGCACTCCGCCGGTGGTCGCTTCAATTGAGCGTTCGACAACATCGCGCCTATGTGCGTCAAACTCTCACCGTCGCGCCGACCGAAAAGTCCGGAACTTTCCACAATTCCATAATCCGAGATGAAGATGCTGTGTTCGCCATCCGTTGACGTTGGCTAACAACTACTACGAAATCCCCAGGGTCAGAAGCGCTTGGGAAGCGGCTGTTACCACCGTAAGTGCCCGTCGGGAGCCAGAAATCCTCTTGTGGGAAATTCACCCGGATCGGTACTGACAAACGCCCATGGAGCCGTGCATTTTCCCGGCACTCATCTGATGCTGGAATTGTGGCGCTATGCCGACTCCTAAAGAACAACTCCTCCCTCGGTCGCGATCCGGCGAACCTGTTCCGCGTAAATCAGAACATCAAGCCGACGTTAAAAGGAAGGACCTGAGATCAAACTCCTGATACGCCGACTACACGTGCAAGTGACCTCAGGGATGTTCTTGTCGCGGAATCTTGGGCGGGGTCCGCTAGCTCGAATTAGTGGTCCTAAGGACTGCCTGCCGTCCACTCTGACCCTTTGACTATATCCCTCTGCTTCCGCTTGTTCTCGATCCGCGGCGGACCGGTACCGGTCTTTCAGCGGCCGCTGCAACGATCAAATATCCATGAATCCCCTCCGAAATCTGGGGTATTATAAACGCATCCAGGGGTGCTGCCCGAGGGTCCTGTCGTGGCAGCGACTTAAGATTCAACTGTAATTGGCAGCGGCGAGCAGTCAGCTTTTGACATGCCGAGAGCTGCGGTAGTGAGGTCCATGGACGCACTTCCCACGTCAGGTTCGGTGCCATCCACCCTGTCGCCGGGGGCGCGCTTCGGCAGTTACGAGATTCTTCAGCGACTGGGCGCCGGCGGCATGGGTGAGGTCTATCGCGCTATGGACACCCGCCTCGACCGTGAGGTCGCAATCAAGACCCTTTTGCTGGGCCGCTGTTCTCAACCGGAAGCCTTATCGCGCTTCGAGCAGGAAGCCCGTTCCGCCTGTGCGCTTAATCACCCAAACATCGTGACGATTTATGAACTCGGGCACGTGAACGGCACGCGCTACATCGCGATGGAACTGGTGGATGGAGAAACGGTGCGTGCGCTGCTCGCCTGTGGCCCTATTCCATTTCGGAAGTCTGTCGCAATCGCCGCGCAGATTGCCGACGGTCTCGCCAAAGCGCACGAGATTGGCATCGTTCATCGCGATCTGAAGCCGGAGAACCTGATGGTTTCTGGCGACGGTACGGTCAAGGTGCTGGATTTCGGTCTGGCGAAACTTCGTAAGCTCGACCAGGCCCGGAGTTCGGATGCGACTACCACCATCACCGAGCATGGAACGGTGATGGGCACCGTCGGCTACATGTCGCCGGAGCAAGTAACCGGTGGCGAAGTTGATTTTCGTTCTGACCAGTTTTCCTTCGGATCGGTCCTCTACGAGATGGTCACCGGGTTTCCCGCGTTCCGGAAAAAGACCCATGCGGAAACGACGGCCGCAATCCTTCGCGATGAGCCCGAGTACCTCGGTGCCAGAATGCTTCAGGCGCCCGCTCCTTTCATTTGGATCGTGGAGCGCTGCCTCGCCAAGGACCCGAAGCAGCGTTACGACTCCACCCGGGATTTGGCTCGCGACCTCGCCGCGGTGCGCGACCGCCTCGCCGATGCGCCTGCCCGGGAATCCGAGCCTCGCCCCAACAACCTGCCGGTGCAGCGCACCGCATTCATTGGACGGGAACACGAAGCGGCTGGTCTCCGTCAGCTCTTGAGCCGCGTGGACGTCCAGCTCGTGACCCTCACCGGTCCGGGTGGCATCGGGAAGACGCGGCTCGCCTTGCAGGTGGCGGGCGAAATCGCCGATCAGTTTCCAGGCGGTGTGTGGTTTGTCGCTCTGTCAGCGATTGGCGAACGTGGCTTGATCGCTTCCACGATCGCGCAAGCAGTGGGCGTGCGCGAAACCGGAAATACGTCGCCGCAGGAAAACTTGATAGAGTACGTGGGCGGCCTGAGCCAGCCTATGCTCCTCCTGCTCGACAACTTCGAGCACCTCGTCTCCGCCGCGCCGGTCATAGCGCAGTTGCTCACTGCCGGCCCAAAACTCAAGGTCGTGGTCACCAGCCAAGCGCCGCTTCACGTCTACGGCGAACATGAATTTCCGGTGCCACCGCTTGCGCTGCCCGACCCCAAATCCACTCCGCCTCTGGAAGTGCTTTCACGTCTTCCAGCAGTCGCGCTCTTTGTGGAACGCGCAAAGGCTGTGAAGCACGAATTCACGCTGACGAAGGAAAACGCCCCCGCGGTGGCGGCCATCTGCTCTCGCCTTGACGGCCTGCCTCTCGCCATCGAACTTGCTGCGGCGCGCATCAAGCTGCTTTCGCCGTCAGCTATGCTGGCACGCCTCGAAAGCCGCTTGAACCTGTTGACCGGCGGCGCCCGCGATCTGCCAACTCGGCAACAAACTCTTCGCAATACCGTGGACTGGAGTTACGGCCTCCTCAATGGCGCTGAACAAACTCTCTTCCGGAGGCTTTCCGTGTTTACCGGCGGCTGCACGTTGGAAGGCGTGGAAGCCGTGTGCGACACCAAAGGCAACCTGGGCCTCGACGTGCTCGACGGCATGGCTTCCATGGTGGACAAGAGCTTGGTGCAGCAGGTGGAGCAGGTCGATAAAGAAACGCGCTTCTTTATGCTCTCCACCATCCGGGAGTACGCTCTCGAACGCCTCGCCGAGAGCGACGATGAATCTGCGACTCGCCGAGCCCATGCTGCTTATTACCTCGTGCTTGCCGAAGAAGGTGCCGAGGACATAGCCACTCACCCCGAATGGCTCGACCGTTTTGAGGTCGAACACGACAACTTCCGCTTGGCGCTCGATTATCTGATCAAAACCGGGGATGCCGACTGGGGCCTCCGCATGGGCGCCGCACTGTTTCGCTTCTGGGAGACAAGGGAACATCTTACGGAGGGCCGGGACGCCATCGGAAGGGTCCTGGCGTTGGAAGGAGCCGCGGCACGTCCGAAGCTTCGCGCGCGCCTGCTGTTCGCTGCCGCAGTTCTGGCGGGCGAGCAGGGCGATTACGGCTCTGCGCAGCAGATGTTCGAAAACAGCCTTGAGACTTGCCTCGAGCTAAACGATAAGCGCGGCGTTGCCGTTGCGCTGAACGCGTTGGCCGTCATCGCTCGCGATCGTGGTGACATTGCCGCTGCCGCATTACTCTTCGAACGATGCGTCGCAATATGGAAGGACCTCGGCGATCCCGCTGACTTCGCCCGAGCCCTCAGCAATCTCGCCAGCGTGATGAAGTTGCAGGGCGAATATGAGCGTGCATCCTCGCTTTACGACGAGTGTCTGACGATCTTCCGTAAGGTCGGAGATGGCGCCGGTGTCGCCTGGACGTTGAACTACCAGGGAGATGTCGCTCGAGAAAAAGCGGACTTCGTTGCCGCGCGTTCATTTTGCGAACAGAGTCTGGCGGAGTTTCGCCGACTGCGCGACAGCTGGGGAATTGCGAGCACCCTATCCGATTTGGCAAGTCTAAGCTGCGATCAGGGTAACAACGCCGAGGCTCGTCGCCTGTACGGCGAAAGCATCAAGGTGTTCCAAGAGTTGGGTCACAAACGCGGCGTCGCGAGGGCGCTCGAATGTCTCGCCGTAAGTGCCGCAGCGCAATCGAACGCCGAGCAATCGCTGCACTTGGCAGGAGCCGCCGCCGCGCTTCGCCAAAGATTGGGCGCTCCGCTCACGCCCGCCGAGCAACCCAGGCTTGAGAAGGCCCTGGAATTTGCGCGCCGAACGCTCGGCCTTGCCGCCGGGATCGCGTGGATGGAAGGTTGGGCGATGCCGGTCGAGCAAGCCGTCCATGAGGCGCTTAACTGCGACGCGGAATCAGGTCTTCGGACTTGAAACTCTGCTTAAGTCAATTTGCAGTGCTGGGATCGATCATGCGGCGCACTGCCGAGATACGATTTGCCGGAAAACCTCCGCGGCGTGCGTGTTCGCGAATCGTTTCCTCGTCTGGCGCCAAGTACACACAATAGACTTTATCGCCGGTGACGTAGGAGTGGAGCCACTTGATTTCCGGTCCCATATCCTTCAACGCGCCTACCGACTTTCTGGCGACTGCCTGCAGTTCCGCATCCGATAATTTACCCGCACCTGGGATTTCCCGCTCGATCACGTATTGGGGCATGACAACCTCACCGAACGGTCATGGTAGCAGATTCTTCGCTTGAAAGTGCATCCCCCACGCCATGCAAAACGCCACAAGGGGTCCTTGTGAGATGCTCCGACAAACGTGGCAAGCTGTTCAGGCCCAACGGGTCTTTCGCATGACTCCTTGCTCGTGAGCGGATGACGGGCAAGCCCGGACGGTATCGGTTCGTCCGTCGGATTAGTACCGTGCGCAATCCCTCGAATTCGCGGTGCAGATTCCGCCGGAGGACGACAAGGTCGCCGCCTACCAGGTCCACTACTCCTGGTAGCTCGCACCCATCACACAAGATCTTCCGACCGGATCGGCAGCCGTCGGATGCGCTTTCCGGTCGCTGCAAAAATCGCGTTGCACACCGCCGGTGCAATCGGCGGCGTTCCGGGCTCTCCGATCCCGCCCGAAGGCTGATCGCTCGGCACGATGTGCACCTCGATCTTCGGCATCTCAGTCATGCGTAGCATCTGGTAATCGTCGAAATTCCCTTCCTCCACGCGCCCCTTGTTGATTGTGATTGCGCCTTTGAGTGCGGCCGTCAGCCCGAAAACGATTGCGCTCTGCATTTGCGCCTCAATCGTCAACGGATTCACCGTCCTCCCGCAATCCACCGCGCAAAAGACGCGATGCATGCGCACCTCGCCGCTTTTCATGTCCACCGACACTTCGGCCACTTCCGCCACGTAGCTCCCAAACGAACTCAGCACTGCTATCCCGCGGTACCGCCCAGCCGGCAGCGCTTCCCACCAGCCCGCTTTTGTCGCCGCCAGCTCGAGCACGGCCAGATGCCGCGGCGCTTTCTGAAGCAGCCGCCGCCGGAACTCGTAGGGATCTTTTCCGCTTGCCGCCGCCAGCTCATCCACGAAGCACTCGCTGAAAAACGCGTTTTGCGAATTTCCCACCGACCGCCAGAACCCCACCGGAATTTCCGTCTCCGTCAGTTGGTAGTCCACAAGAATATTCGGAATTGCATACGGCAAGTCCGCAGCTCCCTCCACGCTCGATTCATCCAGCCCGTTCTTCACCGAACCGGGAAAGAACCGCGACATGATCGAAGGGCAGGCGATCCGGTTCGACCACGCCACCGGCCAACCTTCAGCATCCAGCCCGGCCTCGAACCGGCTGTACGACGCTGGCCGGTAGAAATCGTGCTGTATGTCGTCCTCGCGCGACCACGTCACCTGCACCGGCACGCCGGCGGCTTGCGAAATCTCCACTGCCTCGATTACAAAATCCTGCTCCGCTCTCCGCCCGAATCCTCCGCCGAGATACGTCGTGCGAATATTTACCTGTTCGGGCTTCAACCCGGAGATCTTGGCCGCCGTCATCTGGTTGACGCCTTGAAATTGCGTCGGCGCCCAGACATCGCACCCGTCCGCGCGCACCTGCGCCGCGCAGTTCATCGGCTCCATCGTCGCGTGCGCCAGGAACGGTGCTTGGTACACCGCCTCGATTTTCTTCGCCGCGCTTGCAAATCCCGCCATCACGTCGCCTTCCTTCCGCGCCACGGCCCCGCCCGGCTTGCTCGCTCCCTCCTCGAGCATCTTGCCGATTGCCGCGCTTGTCAGCGAAGCGTTCTGCCCTTCCTCCCACTTGATTTCGAGGGCGTCCCGCCCCTGCATCGCCGACCAAGTGTTGTCCGCCACGACGGCCACTCCGCTCGAAATCTGCACTGCGTGCTTCACCCCGCGCACGGCCTTCGCCTTGTCCGCATTGAAGCTCGCCACTTTCCCGCCGATCACCGGACACCGCGCTACCACCGCGTGCAGCATTCCCGGTTGGCGCACGTCAATCCCAAACTCCGCGCGCCCGCAAGTTTTGTCCGCCGCATCCAACCGCTTCATCTCCTTGCCCACGATCCGGAATTGCTTCGGCTCCTTGAGCTTTATGTCGCTCGGCACCGGCAGTTTTCCCGCCGCTTCCGCCAGGCTTCCGTAACTCAGGCGCTCCTTCGTCTGCGTGTGGATCACGTGGCTGTCTTCCGCGCGGCACAGCGCTTTATCCACGGCCCACTTTTCCGCAGCCGCTGCGATCAACATCTCTCGCGCCTGCGCTCCGGCCTTCCGCAGCGGCGTCCACATCCCTCTGACGCTCGTGCTCCCGCCCGTCCCCTGAATTCCAAAGACGGGGTTCGCGTATTCCTTCGCCGCCGGCGCAAACACAGTGCGAATCTTTTTCCAATCGCACTCCAGATCTTCGGCGATCAACATCGAAAGCGACGTCACCACGCCTTGCCCCATCTCCGATTTGTCAATCACCAGCGTGACCGTATCGTCCGTCCCGATCCGGATCCACGCGTTTGGTGCAAATGGCACCGCCGCCGAAGCGCGTGCCTCGGGCGGATTCGGCAGATAGAATCCAATCACCAGCCCGGTCGCTCCCGCCGCTGCGCCCTTCAAAAATTCCCGGCGATCCACTTTCATCGTCGCGCTGCTCATTCCGCACCTCCTGCATCCGTGCCCACCGTGGCCGGCTCATCCGGCGCCATCGCTGCTGTCTCTCCCGGCTTTTTCGCCTTCGTCTCCGGCAACCCTTTCTGCCGCGGGGGCGCCGCATGCATCTGTGCCGCGCGGTGAATCGCTTCGCGAATCCGTTGATAAGTACCGCATCGGCAGATGTTCCCGCTCATTGCGTCGTCAACCTCCGCATCGGTGGGCCGAGGCTTTTTCGCCAGCAGCGCCGCCGCAGACATGATTTGCCCGGACTGGCAGTAGCCGCACTGCGGCACGTCCAGTTCGATCCACGCCTTCTGCACTGGATGGCTCAGGTCTGTTGAGAGTCCCTCGATCGTGGTCACCTTCTTCCGAGCGACTTCTGAAACCGGCGTGACGCACGACCGCGCCGCCTTGCCGTCAATATGCACTGTGCACGCGCCGCACAGCGCCATCCCGCACCCAAATTTTGTTCCCGTCAGATTCAACGTGTCGCGCAAAACCCAGAGCAGGGGCATCTTCGGATCAACGTCCACGCTCTGCGCTTTCCCGTTCAACGTAAACTGGATTGCCATGCAGACCTCCTGCGAAGTCTTCCCTCTCGCTGCGGTATTATCTCTCTTCCTTTCCTCTGCAGAAAACCATTCTTGGCGAAAGTTATTCGTGCACTGCGGACTGAGTACGGATTTCAGTTTACCGGCGTCTAGCGCTGAGCAGCCGACCCAGATTCGGGCGGCACTGAAAAGACAACCTGCCATTCCTTGCCACGGGAGAAAGCCTCCACGACCTGCCATTACATGCGGCCGACTAATCGTCCGCTATTTGCGTCGGAACTATTGAGCCAGCTTGTAGCCGGGCCCGCGCAAGGCTCTTCCGGGACGCTCCTCGGTGATCTTGCCATCGAGCACAACCGGCCGGCCATTGACGAAAACATCTTTAACTCCCACCGAGTAACGAAGAGGATCTTGGTAAGTGGAAAGGTCTTGAATCGCCGCGAGGTCAAAGAGCGCAATATCAGCCATCATTCCTGGCCGCAGGATTCCGCGATCCATGATTCCGACCCTGCTGGCGGCCAGCGAGGTCATCTTGCGCACGGCTTCTTCCAGGCGCATGGTCTGCTCGGTGCGCACATACTCAGCCACGATGCGTGGGAAGGTTCCAAATGCTCTGGGATGGGCTTTGGTCGTGCTCAACGGTCCATCCTCCGCCTGCGCGGGAGAATCCGAACCGTAGGTCACCAACGGACTCGAGACTGCAGCGCGGACATCAGCCTCTTGCATGATGGAAATGACGACCTGGCTCTGGCCACGATCGGCGATGGCGATGTCCATGGCTGCGTCCTTCGGATCTTTGCTCATCTGGCGGCCGATTTCTTCGAAGTTCATACCTTCATATTTGTGCAGCTCGGGGTTCAGCACCTGAATTAACGTCACTCCCTGGCTGCCTCCGGATCCACGCCACTGGTTCTGCCACGTCGCACTCGGCTCGTCCATCTCCTTCTGGGCGCGTGCGCGCTGAGCGGGATCCTTCAACCGCTGGATCATCTTGTCTGTACCGCCTTCCGATATCCAGCTCGGAAAACAGGCGATCAACCCGTTGGAACCGCGGGTGTAAGGATAGACACTGGCGGCCACATCAATCCCGCGGGCACGAGCGGCTTCGATCCTGCTCAGAACTTCGGGCATTTTACCCCAGTTTTCGCGATACGCGGTTTTCAGGTGCCAGATCGTGGCGGAAATGCCCGCACGTTGCGCGATATCAAATACTTCATCCAACGACTGGAAAATTTGGTCGGCTTCTGAACGCTGGTGCGTGAAGTAAACTCCGCCGTAGCGCCGCGCAACTTTGGCCAGCTCAGCAATTTCGTCAGTGGAGGCAAAGGAGTCGGGCACGTACTGGAGCGCGGAACTTAGTCCGAATGCGCCCTGCTCCATGGCCTGCGCGACTAATTGGCGCATTTGTTCGAGTTCTGCGGGTGTTGCTGGACGGTCGTCTTTGCCAATTACGTACTCCCGCAAACCGCCCGCGCCCACAAACGTACCCAGGTTGATGGCTGGCCGGGCACGCTCAAAGCGGCGCAAATATTCGTCGAGCGAGCGCCAATCCAGCGCCACGCCATACTTCTTAGCACTGTCTTGCAGGTCCTCCAGCAGCCGATTATTAAGCGGCGCGATGGAAGTCCCCTCGCCAGTAATTTCTGTAGTCACGCCTTGTGTGATTTTGCTGGCCGCGCGATTGTCCACCAGCACATTGAATTCCGACTGGCCCTGAACATCAATGAAACCGGGTGAGGCCACCAGTCCAGTGGCATCCATACGCTTCTTCGCTGCGGCATGGTGGAGATCTCCAATCACAGCGATGTGGTCGTCGAGAATTCCGATATCGCCGATAAACCAGGGAGCACCAGTGCCATCAACGATGCGGGCTCCCGCGATCACAAAATCGTAGCTGGTTTGTTGTGCGCGACCCGTCACGCTGGCGAACAGCAACCCTATGAGTGCGATGGAAGAAGATAGTTGATGTTTTGTCATCAGAGTCTGTTTCGAAATCCGAGTGGTGGGATTATACAGGCGTCCCATGGGAACGCCCACGTGGGCGTATGAAAGACAAACCGCGGACGTAAATGCGTCGTTTCGAGCGAGATTTTCTTGCGGAAAGTTGGAAGTTCCATTGACGATCGTCACGGATTCTGGTCGGATGACGGGCAACCCTTCCATCCTCCGGTAAGGGAAGGGTAGCCGCCTATCCAGGAGTGAGCCCGTGGCTAACCTAGCGAATTGCCTTGTGATCGCACTCCGTTGCGAACTCGCAGTGCCTCTACAGGCGGGAAAATTCGTTGTGGCGAGGTCCGCAGAAGCGTTATGATGCGCGTACCAGAAGTCCAAATCGAAAATCCCAGATTAAACATCCGGGAACCGTCAATCAATTGTGGGGTGTTGATGCGTAGGTACTGTCTGCTCGTCGTCTTGGCTTTTTCCCTGTTCACAATTTCCACCTTTGCTCAGAGCGCAGATGCAAGGACGGTTCACACCTACTACGTAGCCGCTGACGAGGTGGACTGGAACTACACACCGCTCGGCATTGATCAGATGATGGGCATGCCCTTCATGGACTATGCCAAGCTGTTCACTGAGCGCGGACCGCACCGCATCGGCAGCACCTACCGCAAGGCCATCTACCGCGAATACACCGACGAGACTTTCACCACGCTTAAGCCGCGTCCCGCCGAGTGGGAGCACACCGGATTTCTCGGCCCGGTACTGCGCGCCGAAGTTGGCGACACCATCAAGGTTGTTTTCAAGAACAACGCCACCCATCCGTTCGCCATGCACCCGCACGGCGTCTTCTATGCCAAGGACTCCGAGGGCACCGGCTACAACGACGGCGCCTCGACGCCTGACAAGAAAGGCGTGCCGCCGGGCAAGGCCCACACCTACATCTGGGAGGTCCCGGAACGCGCCGGCCCCGGTCCCAACGACCCCAGCTCGATTGTGTGGCTCTATCACTCGCACGCCGATGAGCAGAAAGACGTTGAGAGCGGACTTGTCGGGGTCATGCTCATCAGCCGTAAGGGCGCTGCCGGTCCAACCGGT
>Ga0181539_1002119_pt1 | contig 20443 bp, 22 predicted proteins | sample PEATcosm2014_Bin_46_FD_119767 | JGI IMG/M metagenome (GOLD analysis project Ga0181539, IMG submission 119767) | Peatland microbial communities from MTU Mesocosm Facility, Houghton, MI, USA - PEATcosm2014_Bin23_60_metaG | ecosystem: Environmental > Terrestrial > Soil > Wetlands > Peat | place... | reverse complement strand
CCAGCGATGAGAGCGCTCCTCGATGCCCGCGAGGTCAATCTGGACGGGTTCATATGCCCCGGTCACGTCAGTACGATAATCGGCGCGGGCGCATACCAGGAAGTCGTAGATAATTATAAGGTGCCCTGCGTGATTACCGGCTTCGAACCTGTGGACATTCTGCAAGGCATCTCCCTTCTGATCGACCAGGTCGAAAGCGGGCGGGCCGAAGTTGTGAACCAGTACCGGCGGGCTGTTAGCTGGGAAGGAAACTCCGCTGCGCGCAAACTCATTTACGAGATCTTCGAACCTGCGGATTCCACCTGGCGCGGGATCGGGGTCATTGCGAAAAGCGGGCTCGACTTTCGTCCGGGTTGGAAGAAGTTCGATGCGGCCGAGCGGTTTTCGATGCCTGCGATCACAGTGAAAGAGCATCCGGGGTGTAAGTGTGGAGAGGTTCTCCGGGGAGTCATGACCCCGCCGGAATGCGCCCTTTTCCGCAAAGTCTGCTCGCCGCAGGACCCGAAAGGACCTTGTATGGTATCCAGCGAGGGAACCTGCGGGGCGTACTACAGATATCATAACCAATGATCGGCAAACGGATTTAGCTCAGAGACGGGGCATAGTCCGGTCAAGGAGAGGAAGCTGAGAGAAAGAATTGAACAAATTAAGAAAAATCAAAACCGAAACCAAAACTAAATGAATGAGGTCTCTGCGCGCTTTGCGTGAGCATCCGGGGATCGCTGAGAAAACGATAACTTACAGAGATATGCTTGTCAAAGTGCCAGAGATTGCATCATTAGTATTGCGAGGGACCAAATGATAAAACAAGAAAAATCGAAAGCGAATAATTTAGTTCTCTGCGTTCTCTGCGCCTCTGCGGCGGAGTTTTAGCGGTATGGACCCAGGACTCATTCAGCTCGATCAGGGAAGCGGAGGGCGCGCGATGCACGAACTCATCGACAGCCTTTTCGTAAGCGCCTTCGCAAACCCGCTCCTAGCCGAAAGAAACGACAGCGCCGTTTTTGAAATCCAGGGCGGGCGTTTAGCCATGACCACGGATTCATACGTGGTCGACCCTATTTTTTTCCCTGGAGGCAACATCGGGAGCCTTGCCGTGCACGGGACAGTGAACGACCTTGCCATGCGAGGCGCAAAGCCGCTCTACATTACAGCCGGCTTCATCCTGGAAGAGGGGCTTATTGTCGACGATCTGAAGAAAATAGTCATGTCGATGGCACAGGCCGCTCGAGAAGCCGGCGTACAGGTGATTGCGGGCGATACCAAGGTGGTCCCGAGAGGAAAGGCCGACAAGCTGTTCATCAACACTTCCGGAATCGGGATCGTCCCGGCGGGAATCGACATAGGCGGCCAGAACGCCCGGCCGGGCGACCTGGTGCTGATTAACGGCACGATAGGCGACCACGGCATGGCGGTACTTTGCAAAAGGGAAGGTCTTGCATTCGAAAATGAGATTCAAAGCGACGCTGCGGCCCTTAACGGGTTGGTTGACCTGATGCTGGACGCCTTTGCCGGCATCCACGTCCTTCGCGATCCTACCAGGGGTGGCGTGGCGACGACCCTAAATGAGATAGCCGAACAGTCCGGGGTGGGCATCCGGCTGTTCGAGGAGGCGCTTCCCGTTCGGGAAGACGTCCTGGGTGCGTGTGAAGTGCTGGGATTCGATCCGCTTTATGTGGCCAATGAGGGGAAGGTCCTGGCAATTGTACCGGCACAGGGCGCCGAAGCCGTGCTTTGGGCGATGAAGTCCCATCCGCTGGGGCGAGCTTCATGCCTCATAGGGGAGATTGTTTCGGATGATCCGGGAAGGGTCTTTCTTCGCACCCGGATTGGAGGTCACCGCCTTGTGGACATGCTTCGGGGCGAACAACTCCCGCGTATCTGCTGACTCAAACTTTTTCCCGCTCTCTCTCGAAAAGACCTGGTGGGCTGCGCTCCGCTTAGCCCCCCTACGGATCTTTTCATGGTTAAGGGTGTCCCAACGGGACACAAGTTACTGCGGTGAACACTTAGGATTCTGAATAACCGGTGCTTATAAGAGCAAAATCCCTAAAAGCCAGGAAAGAGGCCAAATGCCTCCTGTGCGGTAACGGTCTGGATGACATCGCCGGCTGCATATGGATTTGCCCCTCCTGCGTCCGAAATCGGCCGGATGAGAGCCGGGGCCGAATCGAGCAGGTTCACGCTGAATCCAGAGAGATGTTCGGTCTGCCTGCCCGTCCCGCAGCCAATCCTGACGGAATAGAGTGCAAACTCTGTTTTCTGCGCTGCCGGCCGGGAGAGAATCAGAAAGGGTACTGCGGGGTGAGATCGGGGAGCAAATCGAGCATGCGAACCGATGGCCGCTCGCGCGCTCTTGTCTCCTTTTACTACGATCCTCTGCCTACCAATTGCGTTGCCGACTGGGTCTGCGCGGGAGGCACCGGCGCTGGATATCCCCGGTTCGCCCATGATTGCGGCCCGGAAGTGGGTTTCTACAATCTGGCCGTCTTCTTTGAGGCCTGCAACCTGAACTGCCTCTATTGCCAGAATTGGTCATTCAAAAAAGTCCATCTGTCGCCCAGATGGTCGAAGGTCGATACCCTGGAAAAGGCAGTAAACGATACTACAAGCTGTCTATGCTTTTTCGGAGGTGACCCCGGCCCACAACTCCCGTATGCGCTTCGCCTCAGCCGTGCGGTGCGAAAGAGAAATCCTGACCGAATTCTTCGAATCTGCTGGGAAACGAACGGCGCTTTGAATCCTTCCGGACTGAAGGAGATGACCAGGTTGTCCATGCAGTCCGGCGGGTGCGTCAAAATCGACCTGAAAGCCTGGAACCCCGGAACTCACCGCGCTCTTTGCGGATGCGAAAACTCAAAAATACTGGACAATTTCGCCAGGGCCGCCGAGTGGTCCTCAGAGCGCCCGTCTCCACCGGCGCTGGTAGCCAGCACCCCTCTTATTCCTGGATATATTAACGAGGATGAGGTGTACGGGCTGGCCTCCTTTATCGCTCGAATAAATCCCGATATACCTTATGCCCTCCTCGCCTATGCTCCGCAATTTTTGATGGACGACTCGCCAACCACCTCCGCCGCCCATGCCAGTGCGTGTTTGGAAGCCGCAAAACAGGCCGGCCTCACCCGGATTCGCCTCGGCAACGAGCACCTGCTTTGTTGACCCTTGCATTGTGACCTTGTTTTGATGTGTAGCAGCGTCAAGGTGACGATATCATCCTCCGAATGTAAAATGTTAAACTGTGCAGCAAGCGAAGTGGAAACTTCCACTGGAAAGAGATATAAACATATTCTTTGGTTGGGCTAAATGAGGCCGGCCCTGCGGGGAACGTTTCCGAAGCCCTCTTACATGCGAAGGGGACTGATTTGAACGAAATCGGAGAGAAAACTTGCTGCGCTGACCAGGCCGTACCGGTGGCGCCGGAAAGTCCAGGCAATATTTGTGCGGCGCCGGTATCGCTCCAGGCGGGCAAGCCTCAATGCTGACCGTCCAAGGCCACAAAGGCCCGGCAGGGCCTTCCCAGTCTGACGCAGCGGTTTGTTTGCGGTTCCATCGAAACTCCCGCCGGCAAAGTGCCCAAGGTCGAATCAAAGCTTAATTTCCGGGACAGGTCAGGTACTTATAAAGTCCGCTGGGCCATCGGGCGCATGCGCTACAGGATCGATCCCGGCCTTTATGCATTGGGGGCTCCCGATGCAGATTCGCCAGTCCTGATATCGGCCAATTTCAAAATGAGCTTCGATCGCCTGCGGGAGGCCCTGCCCGGCAGAAACGCCTGGATCCTGGTCCTCGACACCGACGGGATAAACGTGTGGTGCGCAGCGGGAAAGGGGACTTTCGGGACTGACGAACTGACGCGCATGGCCGAATCCAGCGGACTTGCCCTGGTTGTGAGGCATCGAAGGCTTATCGTCCCACAGCTTGGCGCTGCGGGAATTTCTGCGCATGAGGTGCAAAAACTTTCCGGATTCAAAGTTGTCTACGGTCCTGTCCGGGCAGCGGACCTTCCCGAATTTATGGACTCAGGCATGAAAGCCGGACCCGGCATGCGAATGAAGACGTTCACAACCGGGGAGCGGTTGTCGCTGGTTCCCGTCGAGATGGTTCACGCTTTTAAGACCCTTCTCATGGTCCTGCCGTTAGTGTTTTTACTTAGCGGATTTAGCGGGCACGGCGGATTTTTTTCGAACGCACTAAGGTTCGGCGGCTTCGCGGCCCTGGGGCTTATCACGGCGATAGCAGCCGGCTGCCTTTTAACGCCTGCGCTCCTGCCCTGGCTCCCCGGAAGGGCTTTTTCGCTCAAGGGTATCTGGCCGGGTATCGCTTGCACGCTCCTGTTTCTGACGCTGCGCAACGCCATAGGGGATCTGCCCGCAGCGGGCCGGCTGGAGACTGCCGCCTGGATCCTGATAATTCCAGGCGTCTCAGCTTACCTGGCCATGAATTTTACCGGGTGTTCCACCTTTACCTCTCTTTCCGGCGTTAAAAAGGAGATGAGGCGGGCAATACCGGCTCAAATCGCGGCGGTGGCCCTGGGAGCTATTTTCTGGATAACTTCCATTTTCGTCTGACGAGGAACTATGGGCAAGCTGGTTTATCTTAAAGACGTAGTGACTCTGCAACTGGACGGCGAGGCGTGCACCGGATGCGCTATGTGCGCGACTGTCTGCCCGCGAGGGGTTTTTGAGATATCGCACAGCAAAGCCCGGATTGCCGACAGGGATTCCTGTATCGAATGCGGAGCATGCGCCCTCAATTGCCCGGCGGGGGCCGTTTCCGTTCGGGTTGGCGTGGGTTGCGCGGCAGCAGTAATAAACAGCATGCTGGGAACGAAAACTTCCGGCTGCTGCTGTTCGATCGACCAGTACGAAGTGAATGAAAAAACGCCCGCCAAAGGAAGCAGGTGCTGTTAGCCAAAAACCCTCAAAAAGCGATTTCCTATCAGTGCTCATCCAACTCTCAGGTTCATCTTTTTTAAAAACCAGTTATTCCCACATGCCCCTGGTTTGGAGCTATAATTCAGAACGAGCATTTTAATTGACTTCCTTAAAAATGTGACTTATAAGCAACAAGAAACGAAGTCAAGGAGAGGAAATTGCACCTGGATTATAGGCACCATGAGATAGGACAATCTACGATCATTCTTGCGGATTGCTTTGAGTGGCTAAAACGCTTGCCAGAGAACACCTTGCACGCCATTGTGACTGATCCGCCTTATGGAGTTAAAGAGTACGAAGAGGATCAGCTTGAGAAACGAGCTAATGGAAGGGGTGGAATCTGGAGAATACCTCCTTCATTTGACAACAATCTTAGAGCGCCCTTGCCCCGGTTCACTGCTCTCAATGAGAAAGAGAGACGAAATCTTTATTCCTTTTTCGCCGAGTGGTCGAAACTATGCTGGCGGGCACTGCGTCCGGGCGCTCACGTTTTCATCGCCACCAATTCTTTTGTGGCACAGCTTCTTTATGCTGCCTTGGTTGAAGGGGGATTGGAATTCAGGGGACAGATTATCAGGATAGTTAGGACCCTTCGCGGCGGGGATCGTCCCAAGAATGCCGAGAAAGAATTCCCGAACGTTTCTTCTCTCCCGCGCGGGTGCTTTGAACCATGGGGTCTTTTCAGAAAACCAATTCCGCCGAGGATGAAAGTAAGCGAGTGCCTTCGGGAGTTCCAAACTGGTGGACTCAGAAGAATTTCTGAGGACCGCCCCTTTGAAGACGTTATCGTAAGCGAAAGAACGCCGCGCAAGGAAAGAGACATAGCCGATCACCCAAGTCTTAAGCCTCAGTCATTCATGCGTCAGATTCTATTTGCTGCTTTGCCCCTTGGGGTTGGCGTGGCGACTGATACCTTTATGGGTTCAGGTTCGAGCATCGCGGCTGCTGAGGCACTGGGAATGCAGTCTTTTGGAGTGGAAAAATCCGTTGAGTATTTCGAGGTGGCAAAGGAAGCCATCCCAAAATTACGGGATATCTCGATTCCGGAAATTGACAAGATGCTGGGAAGAAAGAGAGGGCAACAGACAATCTTCTTTCAGCGAACTATGACCGGTGGTAAATCCAATTAGCCTCCATTTTGTTGTAGCCAGAAGTTGTGACACTTGCCGTGATCGTTCTCCTGCTGGTCGCGGCGGATCGCCCGGAAAACTGCCAATCACTTTTGTCAATTTTCGCTCCCACCACTTTCCTAAACTTAAATGGCCTGGGAGAGATCCCAAGTCCAACGTCCCTGGCGGTGTTACTTTCAAATACAAATACCATGAGCCAGACATCTTCTGCATTGTGCCCTTGCCAGCCTCTGTCATGGCGAGAACCTTTCACCTCGATTCCCTCTGGCGCATGAAGAGCTGAGTCGCCTTGATACATCCCTTTCGGAAGGATATCGGGGTGTCCGTTATGGTACGTGTTTTTCACCACAGTTGGGCAATATTTAGGGATGCTTGCCACAATAAATTCTCCGACCATACTGCTAAAATTGGCTGGCATTAAAAAGGATTCCAGTCTCGGAATGTTCTTAGTGCATAACTGAACGTTGATAAAAGAAAGGAAATCTAGAAAATCCCGCATCGCGGCCTTTATGTGTTCAATGGTAAGCCCGTGAGGAATGATGGCGTTTGGATTGAAGCCGTTCAGATTCAGTGGCTCGGGTGTACAGGCGGCAATCTCAAGATCGGCAAGAGACATCTTACTCCTCGAAGAATTCTGAGATTTTCACTCCGAGCGATTGCGCCACTACCTCGATATTTTTGAGGCTGATGTTGCGCTTGCCGCGTTCCACTCCGCTGATGTATGTCCGGTCCAATCCGCAATTAGCCGCGAACTCCTCCTGGGAAAGGCCCTTTGCCACCCTGAGGGCACGCATTCTCTGACCAAAGCGTTTTTGAATGTTAATTAAGTCGGACATTGCGCCTGTTTACCAGCGTTGTAGTCGAGGAGTCAACGGACTTTAAGTCACGTTTTATTGGATTTTAAAGGACACAAAGAGCGATTTCTTATCAGTTGTTTCGATATGCTGAAAGTGATGTTATCCTGATAGAGCGGATCGAAGGAAGGCGGACGAGCAGAGCCTCCGCTTTAGTTTCATGAAACCGGGATATCAAGGTGAAGCGCGGTATGGGTGAGAGGATTTCGCCTATTTCGGCAGGCATGCCGGACATGTTTTTCGAGACCATTTTCCGGGGGATCGATTTCCATTGCAACGTGATCGACGAATACTACCGGATCGTATGGCACAACAGGGTAGAGGGCGAGGGCCGAAGGGCGGGCATGTTTTGCCATGAGTTCTACCAGAATAAAAAAGAGCCCTGCGGGGAGACATGCCCGGTTCGCTTCGTTTTCGAGTCCGGAGAGCCTTGCATGGTGGAGCGGAAAAGGCTTCAAAAACTTCCCAACGGCCTCTCACGGTGGGGCGAGATCAGGGCTTTTCCCATTTTCGCTGAAGAAGGCCGGGTCGCATTTGTTGCGACGATCGGCTTCGATATAACGGACAGGAAATATGCGACAGAAAAGCAGCAGAGGCGGATCGCAACGCTTCAGAGGAGGTTGGAGCAGTTGTCAACGGTCGGAGCCGGAGCCGGTCAAAAGGCCGCAAAAATCCATTCGCCCCTGACCGGACGGGAATCCCAGGTGTTGAGGCTCATCGCCGGCGGCCTCAGCAACATTGAAATTGCCGAAGTCCTTTCACTCAGCCCCCATACCGTAAAAAGTCACGTTATCCACATTTTCAACAAGCTCGGCGCAAACGACCGCACAGAAGCGGCGATCATCGCGGCCCGCCTGAAACTCATAGACTGAAGCGCACCGGCGATTTCCCGCGATTGCAACTTCGCGTGCAAAATTCACATCCCTCCCCCGAATGGGCGATTTCAGCCGGTTGGGAAGGTGCTATGAAATGTCGAAAAAGCGTGGGCTGCGATATGCAGCCGCACTCTTGCGGAGGTGCGGGAGAACCGGTTCTTCCGCTTGGCGGGGTCTGGGGATTTTTGGTGCGAGGGCAGGAGGAGGTGTGCATGAGCTTTGTGCTTTCGAGCAAAAGTGACGGTATCGCGACCGTAAGGATTGAGAGAGGGAAGGTCAACGCTTTTAACGGGACCGTGGTTTCGGAGCTGCAGGATGTTTTCCGGGGCCTTGAAGCCGATGGGAGCGTCCGGTCGGTGATCCTGACGGGTACCGGCAAATTTTTTTCTTTTGGGTTCGATATTCCCGAATTCCTGAGCTATTCGAAAGGCGAGTTCGAAGGATACCTGAACGCATTCACCGAGTTTTACCGATATCTGTTCCGTTTCCCGAAGCCGGTGGTAGCCGCGCTGAACGGCCACACGGTTGCCGGGGGCTGCATGATGGCGATCGCCTGCGACCACAGGCTCATGGTCGATGGGAAAGCGAAAATCGCGCTCAACGAGATCGGCTTCGGCTCGTCGGTATTGGCCGGAAGCACGGCTATTCTGGTTTATTGCATTGGCTCGAAAAAAACCCAGGAGGTGCTTTTTTCCGGGCAGATGTATTCGGCGCGGGAGGCGCTGCAAATCGGACTGGTCGATGAAGTGGTGCAGGAGGATCTGCTCGAGGCCAGGGCCTTGGAAGTTGCGCGGGAATATGCGGGCAGGGATTCGGCTGCCTTTGCAAGCATCAAGGACCTGCTAAAGGGACCCGTTTGCGAACAGATCGCCCTGCGGGAAAAGGATTCGATAAAGGAGTTCGTGGATATCTGGTATTCCGAGAACACGTGGGAAAATCTCCAGAAGATTACGATAAAAAGTTAATGGGGCCACGGGTGGGGGCGGGGGACTTTCTGTCAGTTCATCTTAAAGTTGACAGGTTAGCTTCTTTTGCCTGTGGGCTTTGATTTTCGCGATCAGTACGGGCAGGAATTTACCCGCTCCAGACGATCATGGCGTCCAAAGGCGCCCATCCTTCATCCACGACAGGACGCGTGCATCCGAGGGCGGCATATATTATCTCCGCCATTCTTCATGGAGATTGTTCGCCAACTTTCCTTCTGTTTTTGACTAAAGTCAAGGTATTGCCGCGAATCAGCCATTATGTTGTGAGCGAATAGGCCATTGGTTGGGAAAGACCGGGCGGAGTCGAAGGCCGGCACATTCACTGTAAGTAAAGAAGGCATCCCGCGAACGCCCAAAGCGGACGATGGACATGCCACGCGGTCGCCTTCCCCGCTACGCGCTCATACGTTTCGGAGGGATGCCCGGCAAGTGCGCTTCATTTTTACCGCACTGCCGTAAGTCTATCATACGAGGAGGCGGGTATGAAACGAGTCGAATTATTCGAAAACGGGTTCTCGGACCTCAACTTCCGCAATTTTCTGGTACACGATTCGCCTTATTTTAAGATACTCAATTTCAATTTTAGGGCTGGGCAGGAGCTTCCAATTCATTCACACGATATCGAGGGCCAGGTCAGCATTTGCATACTGGAGGGCGAGGGTGAGTTTCTGGGAGACCAGGGGGTGCTTTTGCCTGCGAAGCCCGGAAACGTTCTGATCTCCGAGATTTCCGAACCCCATGGCTTGAGGGCGAAGACGGACATGCGAGTGCTTGTCACAATCGCTCCGCCGATTTGAGATTCTAAAGCGCCCTCATCCATTCGGATTTCAACGCTGTTTGTCCCCTCAGCGCACTGTCCAGCGACTGGATGGCCTTTTGCTTGTCAGCAGGCATTTTAACCCTGAGCGGAAGGTAATTGGACGCGTGGTTGGCAAAGAAAAGGCCGCGTGTCATGTCGGTGTGAGTGAGCATTTCGCGCAGTTCTTCGAGCATTTCGTGAGGGGTTAGCAGCTCGAATTGGCCATCGCTCACCTGCGCGGCCAAGGGAGTACCAGGGTAAATCATCAGCGTGAGCACCCCGACATAGTTGGGATCGATTGCTGATAGCGCCCTGCCTGTTGCGCGCGCATGTTCAAACGATCTTTCGCGGCCGGCAAGCCCAAGAATGACCATTGCCGAGAGTTTCATTCCAGCAGCCCGGATTTTTCGTCCAGCCTCGATCATCCGCTCAGGCGTGTGCCCCTTCCCCACGTTCTGTAATACCTGCGCATCCCCGCTCTCCAGGCCGAAATAGACGATCCCCAACCCAAGGTCTCGCAATATTGCAAGTTCCGCCTCGGTTTTGCGGAGAATCCCCTTGGCGTTGGCGTAGATTCCGACCCGCTGGATCCACGGCATCTTTTCTCTTATGCGCGACAATATCCTCACGAGCCTCTGCTGCGGGATAATCAGAGCGTCGCCGTCGATCAAAAAAACCCTTCGGAAAAAACCGAGGTTGGTGGAAGCGTAATCGATATCCGCATCGATTATGGCGTCCTCTTTTATCGTGAACCGCTTTGCCTTATAGGTGCCGCAAAAGGTGCACTTGTTGTGGGAGCACCCGAGGGTAACCTGTAGCAATAGGCTGTTCGCTTCGCTGGGAGGCCGGATGATAAAGCCCTCATAGTGCATTTCTTCCATGTTGAGTCTCCACGTGATGGGCGTATTCAATGAAAACAGTATAGCCTCATTATGAAAAATGGAATACGATAAACGGTTGTGCTGACCTTTCTATTGCCTTTTTCAGTGGGATATTCGATTATCCGATGGGCCTTCAGCGTGTGCCAAGAACTTTTCAGGCAAAATCCGGCCCGAAAATGCCGTTCGGATGCATAGAGCACAATTTGATGGATTATTGCGGCTGAGGATTAAAGATGAAGCGAGCGCTCATTACAGGCATAACCGGTCAGGACGGTTCCTACCTGGCTGAACTTTTGTTGAGCCGTGGCTATGAAGTGCATGGAATTATCAGAAGAGTAGCCATGGAAGTCCCGGAGCACAGGCTTTGGCGCATCAGGCACATCCTGGACAAGCTTTTTCTTCATGCAGGATCGCTCGAAAGCTTTGCGAGCATTTTCAAGGTGCTCAACCTGGTGCAGCCCGACGAGTGCTACCATCTGGCTGCTCAGAGCTACGTCAGCTACTCTTTTGAGGACGAGTTCTCAACGATCAATACGAACATAAACGGGACCCACTACGTATTGGCCGCAATTAAGGAAGTGTGCCCCAGATGCAGGTTCTATTTTGCCGGTTCGAGCGAAATGTTCGGCAACGCTGAGCAGACCCCTCAAAACGAGCGTACCCCGTTTTTCCCCCGTTCTTCGTACGGGATATCGAAGCTCGGAGGGTTCCACCTCACCAGGAACTACCGTGAAGCCTACGGTATTAATGCAGTGAGCGGGATTCTTTTCAACCATGAGTCCCCCAGGAGAGGTCTTGAGTTTGTGACCAGAAAAGTCTGTCATACCGCAGCAAGGATCAAGTTGGGACTTGCGAAAGAGCTGCGAATGGGAAACCTTGAAGCAAGAAGAGACTGGGGGTATTCGGGCGACTATGTTCAGGCCATGTGGCTGATGCTTCAGCAAGACAGGCCGGACGACTACGTAATAGCCACCGGAAAGACTTACAGCGTCAAGGATTTGATCGAATTGGCCTTCTCGCATCTCCAGTTGGACTGGAAGGACTGGGTAGTTGCCGATGAACGGCTCTTTCGGCCTTCGGAGATACACGACCTCAGGGGAGACCATTCCAAAGCCAGCAGGGAACTCGGCTGGGAGCCTGCAATGTCCTTCGATCAGCTTATACGGACAATGGTCGATGAGGATTTCGAAAAGTTAAAGAATGCGAAATCGTGACGATAAGGCCTCCCGCTCCCGCCCCGTCTCTCGGGTGGGTGGGCGGGCTGTCGAGGATGAGCGGCCGGCCTCCGCGCTACGCGCTCACATGTCGCTACGGGAGGCCGGGCAAGCCCACTTCACCTGATGATCCCAACCGCAGGCTGTTTTAATGGCGCAAAAAAATACGCTCGTTTTCGCCCCAACCTATAACGAACAAGGAACCATCAGTAAGCTCGTCGATGCGCTCCTGGCGCTGCCGGTGCGATCCGATTTATTGTTCGTGGACGACAGCTCCACCGACGGCACGACGGAGTATCTGCGTTCGGTTGCCGCAGCCGAGCCAAGGATTCATGTTATCGTCAGACCGGGCAAGCTCGGCGTCGGGTCCGCCCATAAGCTCGGATGGCTCTATGCGCGGATGCACGGCTATTCACGCATTGTCACACTGGATGCAGACCTGTCCCACGACCCACAGGATGTGCCCCGCCTTCTCGCCGTATTGGACGCCGGCGCCGACGTCGCAGTGGGTTCCCGGTTCTGCCCCGGCGGACGAACCGACTACCATGGCTGGCGGCGTTTTTTGAGCCAGACTGCGAACTGCCTCGCCCGCCTGGTTCTACGGCTCCCTGTAGCCGAGCATACGACTTCTCTTCGTGCTGTCCGGCTGGACCGCGTTGCGCCAGGTTTGGTCGAGTCGGTGAACGCCAATGGCTATAGTTTTTTCATGACCTGCATCACCCGTCTTGCGCGCGAGGGACTGATCATCAGGGAGGTTCCCATCCACTTTCACGACCGTCTGCGTGGATCTTCCAAAATGCCGAGGGATGCCGTCGTAAAGGCGATACTCAGTCTCCTTCGGCTTGCATTGGATCGGCGTCCAGCCGAGCCACTCGAGATTCCCCATGGGTCCGAGCGGCAATGTCCGGCTTGCGGAGCATCCTACCGTACATTCGTTGCGCCTGGAGAATTGCTCTGCCTGCAATGCATGGGGACCGGGTTGGAGGGTTCCTGAAAATGCTCCCGACCCACTTCAGCAAACTGCCGGCATTGTCCCGCAATCGTCTTGCGATTGGCATTCTCGGGCTGACTTTGTGCCTCTACTTGACATATAACCTTGTGCTGGCCCACCTTGGCGAGTCATGGCCGATACCCGGTCCCTTCGGTGACGCGCAAATTTTTTTCTCAAGCTCTCTGCATGTTTGGCAAACCGGCGACTATTCTCATCTTATTTATCCATATCCGCCTTCGGCTGTCTTGATTTTCCACCTGCTCTCCCAGGGTGGCGGAGCAGCCTTCATGTCCGCCTGGCTTGTCCTGATGGTAATGGGGCTTCTCACATCCATGCGCATGAGCGTCGCTGGGGCGAAGGCCGAGATCCGGTCGGCCTGGATGTTTTTCGGCGCCGTCGGTCTTCTTCTTGCCGAGTACCCGATCAGTTGGGACCTGCGTAACGCGAACAGCAATCTCGTGTGTCTGGGCCTCGTGCTTGCAGGATATGGGGCGCTAGGCCGGCTGCCGGTTTTGTGCGGCATCCTGGTGGGAGCGAGCGCCTGTCTGAAGCCCTACAGCATATTCATAATCATCTGGCTTCTGTGGCGAGGTCCCCGATTGGCAGGCATCGCAGGCCTTGCAGCCGTTGCTTTTCTTGGGGTTATCGCACCGCTCTGTGTCTTCGGGATTGACGGGACCATCGGGCTCTATCATGGCTGGTTCGAGCAGTTGAAGCTCATCGGCGATTCGGCGTCCTACCTGCATTTCCCGGCGGCGCCTGTTATCTCCCTGAGGAAGGCCGCTGCGACCCTGAGCGGTCAGGCCCCGGACGCAGTGTTCACAGTCTGGATCCTTGCTCTGCTTTGGGCCGTGTGGGCGCTGTCGCTCGCATGGTATTTTCGCCGCGTCCTGCACGATCGGCGTGGTCTTCAGCCATCGCCTGTCAGTCTGGCGGATTGGACGGTGCTGATGCTTGCACCCCTGCCTTTCAGCCCCTGGCTTGAGCCTTATCACGCAGTTCCATTGCTGCCGGGTGCCATTCTTTGCGCGGCTGTTGCGTTTGACCCGCTCACCGAGGTGTTCGACCGGCGCGTCGCGTTTGGAACGATCGCGCTGCTCATTTTTGTGCGGATGTTCAATAAAATGCGCCTTTGGCCTTTGCGAGGAATTGTGCTGCTCACTATGTTTGAGGTTCTTGTTCTGGGCCTTGGTCTGCTGCGTCCGCGGCTGCTTTCCTCAGCACGAACGGATTGGAATAAAGCCGTTGGCCCTGAGGCCTGTCCCGAAGCAACGAAGGGTGTCGAAGGGGGGAGCAGAACTTAAATATGAGTAACCCGAGGAACATTCTGTTCATTCTGAATTCTCTTACCTTCGGTGGTGCAGAAAAGCTGGCAGTGACGCTGCTCAACGAGTTGGACACATCCAATCTCTCGCTCTCCTTACTTTATTTACGCAAGAAAGAAGCCATGCTTGGCGAACTGAATCAAAGCAGGTTGAACTCCGTTTCCTGCTATGACGGAACAAACAGCCTGGAATTTCGACTCCCTTTCTATCTTGCTCGCCACATCGAAAGGGAAAAGATAGATACCGTGGTCTGCATCAACCAGCGTCCGATGCTTTACGCCTTTCTTGCGCGCCGGCTTACTCGGCACAAATTTCGAATAATCCAGGCGATCCACGTGACCACACTTGTCACCATGTTCCAACGGCTCAAGAATTTCCTGTTGTACAGACCACTGTTCAATCGCTGCGATCTGGTGATTTTTGTCAGCGAGGGGCAACGGCGGTATTGGCTCTCGGGCGGCTTCATGAACGGCGATAAGACAAAATGCATTTACAACGGTATTGATGTCGATCATTACAAAGACGACTACTCTCGCGAAGAAAGGCTCGAATTTCGCCGCAAGCTAGGATTCACTGAAACGGCCTATGTTGTAGGAATATGCGCCCGGTTGCACTCGGGGAAAAAACACACCGAGTTGATCGCGGCCCTGGAGACGGTCAGGAGAGCGGGGATCGACGCCAAAGTCCTCATAATAGGAGATGGGCCTGAGAGGGCAAATCTGGAGTCATTGATAAAATCAAAAGGGTTGGAGCAGCACGTCGTCATCACCGGGTTTCAGAAAGATATCCGGCCCTTTATATCAGTCTCCGATTGCATCGCCCTCACATCTCAAGCGGAAGCTTTCCCCCTTTCAATAATTGAAGGGATGGCCATGGGCAAGCCGGTTATCTCTTCCGAAGTGGGAGGCACACCCGAGCAGATCGAGCATGGAGTGACCGGTTTTTTGTATAAATCCGGAGATATCGAGAATTTGGCCAAATACCTGAAGGTTTTATCCGATCCTGCCCTCAGAACTAAGATGGGGGAAAGGGCAAGACAGGCGGCGTGCGACAGGTTCTCCCTTGGTAGTATGCTCTGGGAATATACACGTATTCTTTCTGAAACAGTCACCATGGATGCCGGGCATCCGCGGTGAAGGATTACCTACCGGCCTCCGCCCGATAGCCGGCCAGGATCGCCAGCGGCGATGCGGGCCTGAGCCGCTGCGAGATGAGGGGCCAGCAACCGGCCGAGGGCTTCGCGCTTCTCGGCAGCCAGTTCGGGGCGTTCCATATGGCCCCGTTCATGAAGCCATGAGCCGCACCACTGCAGAGGCGCGTCCTTTATGTCCAGCCCTGGCCTGAGAGGCACCTCCAAAGACCGAGGCTCGTGCAGCATGGCGCGGTCGACGTGTCGATAAAGCACCTCCCAATTACCGCCTCCGGTATCCAATCCAACGAACCAATCCTGGCCGAAATCCAGCGGCTTGTGCCTGACATTGTCGAATTTGAACACGCAAAATCCTGCCCACAGGAACCAGCGGAGGCCTGCGGTACGTACGAGTCCGTAGAAGTCCTGCGTGGACAGCGCTGAGAAGGGGTCGTCGGGTGCCGTCGGGAACAGATCGTGGTCGAGGAAGCCGAATGCCTCCGGTTCGCCTGGGAGGATGATGTTTCGCCAGAGCCAATTCATGGAAATCCCGTGCGACCTGCTGCCGCGGCCCCACGGATTAGCCGGAAGCCGCACATATGGGGACCCATGCCGTTCGGCGATCGCTTCAATGGCCTCGGCCGAATCATCCGGCGAATTGTCGGCAATCAGGTAAACCGGTTGAGGTACGTAGGTGCGCATAAGCCGGGCCTGCCACTCGATAAGCTGCGGATCGGAGAAGGCGACGGTCACGAGCACCTTCTTGCCACGGATACAGGCCGCCAGAGCGCCTATATCGCCTTTGCGCGCCCGCCGGCGCATGTGGATGGAATTGACAAGCCGGTAACGGAGCGTCTTATAGTTTTGGGTTAGCGGCTGCAGATGTCGCCAATCTGAAAGAGTGTATTCGGATAGGCGCTTTGGCATGTCATGCCCTCATGGATATGCTGAACGCCTCGGCCCAATTTTGCGCGCCGACGCGTAGATTATAATCAGGTCATTAAGAAATCGGTTTTTAAGGGTGTCGGGATAACATCTGTCCATGGTCCGGTCAAGAACTTTCATGTCCTGTTTTCCCGTCAGGACAACTCGAACAATGCCACGTGCAAAAATCGAGGATAAAGGCTGGGGGAGAAACCTCTTGAAGCTGTGAGAGCATTCAGTATAATCCACCAAACTCAGTGTTTCGTGAATTCGTCACCAAAGCCAACCATCCAGGAAGGACCAGTAGAACGCGAAGTGAATGAGCTTGGGGTCACCGCATCAGGTATGTCACTCCGGAAACAGGAGCATGATTCCGGGATCAGGGACAATGTGAAAGCAAGCGTTTGCATTATCGCCTACAATGTAGAAGCTTTTATCGCCCAGGCCCTGGACGGGGTTTTGTCCCAGCGGACGAACTTCGTCTTCGAAGTGGTGGTCGGAGAAGATCTTTCGCAAGATTCAACCAGGGAAATAATTGCCGATTATCACCGGAGATATCCAAACCTGATTCGGCCGATTTTTCGCGACAAAAACCTTGGGATGGTTAGAAATTTCGCTGAAACGGTCCGGGCCTGTCGAGGCCGATATATTGCCATGCTCGATGGGGACGATTTCTGGAACTCCCCGCTAAAGCTTCAGAAACAGGTGGATTTTCTGGATTCTCACCCGGAATGCTCCGGTTGTTACCATAACGTTAATATCCTCTATGAGGCAAATCCCGGGCGAACGCGCCGCTACTATTCCAGACCGCCGAAACCTTTTCTTTATTTGAAGGACCTGGTCGGGGCCAATCCGATCTGTTCCGGTTCAATGGTTTTCCGGGCCGGCCTGTTCAAGGATTTCCCCGAATGGTACTTCACCATGTTGATGCAGGATTGGCCGCTTTATCTATTGAACGCGCAGTTCGGGCCGGCGGGGTATATCGACGAAGTCCTGTCTACCTATCGGGTTCACCCCCAAAGCGATTGGGCCAAGTTGGACCGAATTGATACTTTGAAGAGGAGAATATTGGCCGTTCAAAAAATGCATGCCGCTCTGAATTTGTCCTACGACAGTATAGTGCAGAAGGAAATCGCGAATTTGCAATATAAGATCGCCAAGCAACTTCTTGCCCAAAAGGACCACGAAGGGGCGCGCCGGCATTCCCGGGATGCCATGAGAAATTTGGCTGGATTCCGATACCTTAAGGCACTGAGAGTTTATCTGCAGTCCGTATTATTATCCCGCAAACAGCCGACAAATAGTTAATGGAAAGGAATTCGCTGCGCTTCCTTAGTTTCTCGCACTCTTCGATAAGAGCTGCCGCTTCGACACTGAGGGCTTCAGGGTCTACAAGAAGCTGGTAAACAGCATCGGCAGGGCTGGGGTTAGATTTTAATACAGAGAGAAGCTTTCTTTCCACCGGTTGAAAGCAAATTGGCATCAGGCGTATGCTTGCTGGTTTGAACGCGCGTCGAGGTTCTCGTTAAGTGACATTGCAATCCCCATGAGCAAACCCAGAAGACCCGCTGTGATCAACACCGCGCCACTTGCCGCGAACCGCCTCGCAAAATAGCCCCCGGCGGCCAGTTCCCTTGGCCAGGTAAAAGCGAGCCAGCTCTCACCGTCATCCGCTGCGCGCACCGTAAAACTTCCATCGGGCGCCGGGACCATCACCTGGCGCCATCCAGTGCTCTTCTTTTCCACCGGCACAGGCACGGCGGGTTTTCCCGAAGTCGGCATCAGTTCCATGGAGGTTCCCGGCCCTCCGCCGGCTATATCCAACACGAGCCACGAAAACCGGCTCGTGACCGGCCGGCTCACGAAGACAGCGCGGGTCTTGCCTCGACCAGCTTGCCATGAGCCGGCCACCACACGGTGCGGCAGGGCGGGAAGGCCGGGCGGAATCGATGTGGGGGCAAACCCGTGGCCTTCGGCCTGATCGAGAACAATGGGCGCGCGTATGCCCGCCGGCAGTATCTGGCGAACCAGTGGGTCCTCCAAAACGGCGATCAGCCGCTGGGCGTTCGGATAGGGTATGTGCAGGAAGGGTTTATCGACCAGAGAGGAAGTGTCGCCGGTAAGAACATAACGGGCAGTGTTCTCCTCTTCAATGCCCATGAGTATATGCATCTCCAGAAGTTCGGGCGGCAGTTTCCAGTGAAATGCCGCCAAGCTGACGACACAGGCAACCAGGGCCACGGCTCCGAGCACTATTGCGGCGCGGCGCCGGACGCCGTTATAAAGAGGCCGGAGAAGCAGCAGAAGGGCGGCAAAATTGGCCACGGACCCCATGGCCATGATGTCCTTATAGCGAACAGCCATCCACCCCCGCGAATATGCGAATGCGGCGGCCTGGAGAAGTGTCCATATTCCAAGGGCCATGAGAAATTGCTCGAAGAAGCCGCTAACCTTTCGGGAGCTTATCTGCCGCCAGGCAAGAATCATGACAGGCAACCAGAAAATTGGACTAAACAGCCAATTGTTCACAGGCCATGCAGCGGATCTCCCGAATTTTTTGAAAAAATCGAGGAAGCTCTTTGCCATGAAGGCCTCGTGATGAGCAAGATGGGGGACCCATGCGTATGCCAGGGCGCAGAGCGAGATAAGAAAGATGAAAGCCGGAATGAACTCTTTCCAACGATGAGGCTCGGTCAGGCAAGCAAACAACAGAAGAGAAGCGACGGCGGCCGGAACAAAAAGTCCGGCAGCCAAAGAGAAATAAGCGCATACCGACGCCGCCACGCCGAGAAGCCAGGAAAAAGAAAATGGACGCGACCCGAGCAGCAGGAGCATTGCAAGAATTGAAAAGCCGAGCACGAAATAAAAGTTCGACTCGAGGCCCAACAGTGTGTTTTCCCATGCAAACGGCAGCAGGCCTATGAACGCGAGTGCAATACAGAACTCGGCGAGGTATTTTCTCCCCGCAAGGCGCCAGAGGACCATGCAGAGGCACGTCAATATCAGGGCATGTATGAATGCGTTGACGGCTATCTCGAGCAGCGGGTCCCATTGGCCGTTGAGATCGAAGAGGTTGAAGACGAGCAGCCGCGTCAACAGGAACCGGTGCTCGTTGTGGGCCGCCACGAGGCTGGAAGGGTCCAGGGCGCCTTTTATAAGCAAGGAGTAAAAAGGCGCCTCGGCATCCCACTGGTCATAATAAGGGACATCCGAACCGAAAGCATCGATAAGATGCAGCTTGGCGCCGAGTATGACCGTGAAAAGCCCTGCCAGACAAAGAAACGGCCCGAGCCGGCCCCCCTGGGGCGGCCCCGCCGCATCCAGGGTGATGCGGTTTGCGGCGCGGAGAATGAAACCTATTACAATCAGACAAACAAGGGAGAGTCCCGCAACCTCTCGGCCGCACCACTCCATGCGAGCGCAGCCGCAGACGGCGGCGCACAGAAGCAAAACGAGAATGGCGCGCGAGCGCGCAGGTTTTTGCCCTGAATAATGCATCAACTTGGCTGTCAAAAGATGCCGAACCTCATTTTGCGGATCGGATTCCGGCCCGAAAACTTCTAGAACAATCCCAAGGCTCGCAAAATCATACGATTTACCAATCGAACGTGCAAGGCCTTCTGCTCCTGCCCCCGCCCCGTCTCTGGTTATGGACAGGTCAGGGAAAGCGTCTAGAATGAGCGGTCGGCCTCCGCGCTACGCGCTCACATGTTGCTACGGGAGGCCGGGCAAGCCCACTTCACAAAGTGAAGCAGGGCGAAGCCCCGCGAAGCGATACCTCTACACTATTGTAACTTAACTTTCTGATGCGCTTAACATTTAGCTTGCCTTCAAACGCACCCTGTTTAATGTCTGTGCGTTCTGCATGGCTGTGCGCACGGTATTATATAAGTCTATCATACGAGGATATGTCAATGAGACTGGTTTTTGCAATTTTGGGACACACCTCCTTCCCAGGAGTTGATGAGCTCATTCCCCCGCCCTATTGTGTTGGGTGGGACTCAGGCGAAAACCCCACAGCCCGCCCGCCCACCCGCGAGGCGGTCATTGCAGTCCTAATAGCCTGCAGCTAATTGGTAGACTTTCCGGCGCAGCAGTTGGAGCAAGGAATGATCCTTATGTCGAGGCGATCTCGGGTCATCAATTTGGGATGCAGCACCACTGAGGATGCGTAATAAATCGCCGATCGATCTCCTTCATGAGAAGAAAGCCGGTATCGGTGGTGATCTCTGCTCCCTGAAAATCAATGCTGATGGAGCTGTCGAAATCCGGCCTTATGGTCCCTCTTTGGTTGTCACCAACCGCGCGCATGCGGCTTCCCCTCCCTCTGACGGCTTTAGGCCATAATATCAAATGGTTAAAATGAATGCAGTATAATCATCAGTCATGCTCACGCAT
>Ga0181539_1002115_pt1 | contig 20487 bp, 16 predicted proteins | sample PEATcosm2014_Bin_46_FD_119767 | JGI IMG/M metagenome (GOLD analysis project Ga0181539, IMG submission 119767) | Peatland microbial communities from MTU Mesocosm Facility, Houghton, MI, USA - PEATcosm2014_Bin23_60_metaG | ecosystem: Environmental > Terrestrial > Soil > Wetlands > Peat | place... | reverse complement strand
CCTTCGGCGCACCGCTGCGCGGCGAGCGGGGCTTGACTGCGCCTTCAAATCCGCAAACCAACGCCTGCCAAGATCGCCTAAGCACCAAACAATAGCCCTTGACACCAAAGCCCTCATATAAGCGACGCGAACGTTCAGGCTCTTTCATTCACTTCTTGATCGTCACCAGCGTCACCTCGTTCATCAGGCTGTTCGCCAGGACGAACTTGCCGTCGGGGGTCACCGAGGTATTGCGCACGATGTTGCCGCCGCCCGGGATCGGCCAGGTCTGGAATTTCGCTGTCTTCGGATCGAACCGCACCACCATGTTCGGCGTCGCGTTCGACTCGCTGTACCAGATGACATCGTCGATCGCCGAAATGCCATAGGGCTCCGACTTGGGGCCGCTCGGCGATTGCCACTCGGTCACCTTGCCGGTGGCGGGATCGAGCCGGCCGAGATAGCCGCGCGCGAAATCGCTGTACCAGACGATGTCGTCGCTGGTGATCGTCAGGCGACGGGGCCGCGCCGCCGGATCCGGCAACACGTATTCCTTGATCGCCAATGTCGCCGGATCGACGCTGGCCAGTTGGTTGGCGCCGAACTCGGCAACGAAGATCATGCCTTTGGAATTGATGGCCACGCCGTAGGGACGCGCCCCTGCGGTGGGCGGCGTGAGCAATTTGATCTCGCCGGTCTTGGGATCGAGCCGACCGATCCGGTTGGCATTTTGCGCGGTGAACCAAAGGATGCCCGCAGCATCGAATTTCAGCGTATGCGGATCGCGGACCGCCGGGTCCGGCAGCGGATATTCGGTGTCGGCGCCGGTCTTCGGGTCGAGCTTGCCGATCAACGCCCCGGTGTTGCCGGTGTACCAGATATTGCCGTCCTTATCCTCGACCAAGCCGTGCGGGCCGGAATGCGCGGTCTTGAGGTGAAACTCCTTGATCGTCCCGGACTTGGGATCGATCCGGCCGAGCACATTCGCCATCTGGCCCGAGTACCACAGCGATCCATCCCTGGCCGCCAGCGGATCGTGCGGTCGCGATCCGGGCGTCGGCGCCTGCCACTGCTTGAACGAAATTTTGACGGGGCCCGGAATATCCACCCCGGCTGGCTTGCCCTTTTCCGGGAAGTTCTTGATCAAGTATGCGGTCATCGCCCCGACTTGATCCGGCGGGATCGGCGCTCCTTGATTGGTCATCATCTGGATGACGGTCCGCCAGCCCGTCGCCGTATAGCCGGAGCCGACGCGGCTCAGCAACGGGTGGCAAATATTGCAGGTGGCGACTACCGCTTCCTTGCCTTTGCCGTCGGGCAGCTCCTGGCTGAGCGCCGGCAACGCCGAACCAAGCAGCATACTCGTGAGCACGGCCAGCCGTGTTGCATAAGACATGATGTTTCCCCCGAAAAGCGCGCCTTGTTGGGCACGACATTGTTTCAAGTTGCAGCGTCCTTGAATTCGGCAACGACGTCAAGTTGGGCTGTCGCGTTCGGAGCCGTGAGATTTTGCGCCGGAAGCATTGCGGGTCGCCGTGCATTCGCAACAGCATTGCCTAACTGGAGGCGCGCCGTTATCCTGTCCACGTTCGGCGGGATGATGAAGGTCGCTGCATGGGCGCAGCGTTGATACCGAGACTTGTCGTTCGGACAATTCCTTTCGTTCGGACAATTCCTTTCGTTCGGCAATGCGCGGTTGTCATGGCGTGGTTGTGGGGCCTTCGGAAGCCGCTGTTTTCCTTAAAACGACGAACGACGGTTTTGCGTCGCAATAATCTATTCAACGCTAGAGCACGTTGCGATCGAACCCGGTCGATACCCTATCCGCTCGTCCCCGCGATGGGGCGCCCCGTTGCGGGGACCCAGTTTCTTTCCCGCACTCAGCGCTGGATTCCCGCTTGCGCGGGAATGAGCGGAACATGCTCTAGTCTATCCAGCGCCATGAGCCCGCGGCTCGCAGTCCTCATCGGTTTGTTCCTGGTTGCGATTGCCGCCGCTTCTCCGGGACTTGCGGATCAGACGGCCGGCGTCGCCTTGCTGATCGGCAATGCGGTCTATCCCGATGCGGATGCGCCACTGACCGAGCCGGTCGCCGACGCGCGTGCGCTCGGCGACGAACTGCGCCGCCGGGGTTTCGACGTCACCATCGGGGAGAACCTGAAAAAGGTCCCGCTGCAGCACGCGCTCGACCAATTCTACGCAAAACTCAATTCCAGCACGACGGCGGTGATTTTCTTCAGCGGCTTCGGCATCCAGTCCGGCCGCCGGAGCTACTTGATTCCGGTCGACGCCCAGATCTGGAGCGAGAGCGACGTTCGCCGCGATGGCTTCAGCATCGACGCCATTCTCGCCCAGGTGGCCGGCCGTGGCGCGCAGAGCATGGTCGCGATCGTCGACGGCTCGCGGCGCAATCCTTTCGAACGCCGATTCCGCGATGTCTCGGCGGGGCTCGCGGCCGTCACGGCGCCGCGCGGCACGGTCGCGATGATGTCGGCGCCGCCCGACACCGTGGTCGACACCAGTCCGCCCGTGTTCATGGCCGATCTCCTCAATGAACTGAGGGTCGCGGGCGCGACCACCGAGCAGGTCTTCAACCGAACGCGCCTCGACGTTTCGCGCGATACCAAGACGCAGCAGGTGCCGTGGTTCGCCTCTTCGCTCGACGTCGACGTGACGCTGGGATCGCCCTCGCGTCCGGCCGGGACAGTCGCCGTGCAGCCGAGTTCAGGCGCGTCGCCGCATCAGGGCGCCGCCGACACAACGCGCCGCGACTTCGCCACCGACTGCGATCGGCTGGCCGCCAACCCTTCCGACCAACAGCGCCCGCCGGGCGTCGCCGGCGTCCTGCGCACTGACGCGATCGACATCGTCCCTGCGCTCAAGGCGTGCAACGATGCCATGCGGCAATACCCCGATGTCGCGCGCTTCGTGGTCGAGGCCGGCCGGGTCGCCTATGCGCAAAAGGATTACGCGGCTGCTTTCCAATTGTTCGACAAGGCAGCCGGCATGGGCAGCACCCTTGCGGTCGCCGAAACCGGCCTGCTCTACATGAACGGACAGGGCGTCGCGAGAGATTATTTGAAGGCCAAGCAGTCGTTCGAGGACGCCGCAGCGGCGGAATCGCCGGTGGCGATGACAAATCTCGGCATTCTCTATGCCAACGGCTGGGGCGTCATGCAGGACTACGCGCAGGCGCGGCAATGGTACGAGAAAGCAGCCATCGCGGGCGCGGCTCCGGCGATGGAAAATCTCGGCTGGTTTTATCAGAACGGGTTTGGCGGCAGCAAAGACTATACGCAAGCCCACCAATGGTACGAGAAAGCCGCGGCCGCCGGAGTGCCGGCCGCGATGAACAATCTCGGCGTTCTCTATGCCAACGGCTGGGGCGTCGCACGCGACTACGAGCAGTCGCGCCAATGGTACGAAAAAGCAGCGGCGGCCGGCGAGCGCACTGCGATGGACAATCTCGGCTGGTATTATCAGAACGGGTTCGGCGTCGACAAAGACTATACGCAGGCGCGCCAATGGTACGAGAAGTCCGTGGCCGCCGGACTGCCCGCCGCCATGAACAATCTCGGCGTGCTCTACGGCAACGGCTGGGGCGTCACGCAAGACTACGCGCAGGCGCGCCAATGGTACGAAAAGGCCGCCGACAAGGGCAACTCGCTCGCGATGAACAATCTCGGCTGGTATTATCAGAACGGCTTCGGCGTCACCAAAGACTATGCGCAAGCGCGCCAATGGTACGAGAAGGCGGCCGCCACGGGCAGCGCCCCCGCGATGAACAATCTCGGCAATCTCTACGGCAACGGCTGGGGCGTCACGCAGGACTACGCGCAGGCGCGCCAATGGTACGAAAAGTCCGCCGCTGCGGGCAACTCGCTCGCGATGAACAATCTCGGCTGGTATTACCAGAACGGCTTCGGCGTCGCCAAAGACTTAACGCAGGCGCGCCAATGGTATGAAAAGGCCGCGGCCGCAGGAAATGAAGCTGCCAAAGAGAATTTGCAGAAACTGAACGACAAGAAGTGACGAAGTTGTCTGCACGCGGCTGCCGTTCGCGGCGGACCGGCGGCAAACCCGATGCTCCTGCTCTAAAATTCTTTATTTGTCGCATTTTCTACGGAAAACCGCTGTCCACCCCCGGATCAAGTCCCGGGGGCAGGCATTTTCCGGACAATGCTCTAAGGCTTCTCGCCGACGAACAGATAATAGGGAACGCGCAGCCCGGGCAGATAAGGCACCGCGGCGGAGCGCTGTTGGCAAACATGATCGGGTAGCCGCGCGCGCAGTTCCGGCAGGTGATCGGCCGAGAGATAGACGCCGTCGTGGGCGAACCAGCGTTGCCAGAAATGGTTGGCGAAACCGCCGGGCCGCGGCAGGTGGAAGTCGACGAGACCGAGCCGGCCTCCCGGCCGCAGCATGCGCAAGGCATTGTCCAGCGCACCCCGCCAATCGGGTATCATCGTCAGCGCATAGGAGAAATACACGCAGTCCACCGGCCGACCCGGCGCGTAGCTGCAGGCATCCGCTAAAATGACCTCGACGTTGCGATAGGACGTGACGCGCTGCCGCGCTTTTGCCAACAGCGACGGACAGAGGTCGACGAGGTCGACCCGGTCCAGCCGATCCAGACGATCGGCAAGATGCGCGAGATTGGCGCCGGTGCCGCAACCGAGTTCGACCACATGCGCGTGGGGCGGCGGCGCGAGCATTTGGATCATCTCGCCGCGGCCCTGCAGCAAGCGCGCTCGGAAGGCATCGTAATGATCGGCCTGCGGCGCGTAGAATGCCTCCAGCCTTTGCATGCTGTCGCCGTGCCGCGGCTGTCCGCGCAGCATGTGCCACAGGATGCGAAAATCGGCGAGCGCGTCAGCAGCGGACATCGGCGATCATGAAGCCGGCATAAGTGTGCACGCGGTCCTCGCGCTGCAGGCGCTCGGCGAGTTCGTCATGAAATTGCAGGCTGTGCTGCAAGGGCTGCCGCGACGCGCCGACGTGAATCCAGTCGAGGAAATCGGGGCGGGCATGGGCGCTGCGAAAGAGAATTCGTGCGTTGGGTGCGGCGCGCTCGAGCAGCAGGTTCCACTCCTCGATCAGCGCCTCGGGATGATAGCTGCTCATCCAGTCCATATGATCGAGCAGGACATAGCGTGAAATGCGCTCATCGGTGCCCGATAGAAACTCGCTGACGGTGCAGGTGTGGGGAACGATGCAGTCCGCCAGTCCCGCCTTCAGCGCCTGGAAGTTGTGCCGCTTGAGATATTCGGGACAGCAGTCCTCGGTATAGTGTCCGAGCATGTAGACCAGCCAGAAATAATTGTTCTGAACGCTCAGTTCGCGGAACACATATTCCACGGCGTCCCGAATGTAGGCGGCGATGCCGCCCGGATGCTGCTGCTGCACCAGGCGGCGCTGCGGATGCGGCACCCCCAACAGACTCATCGTCATCTGGCGGGACAACACCCAATTCACGCCGCGCCGCCAGAACTCCTCGGCGACGCGCAGATCGTAGATGTGGCGCTGCGCCGCGATGTCGGGCGCGGCGAACAATTCGTTCACGGAGGCCGCAAGCACCGGGCGCAGCTTCAGATAAATGCGAAAGCTCCGCGCCACGATGCCCGCCAGGCCATGATAGTAGAAGCTGCCGCGACGGCTTGAAAACCAAAGGTGATTCTTGTCCCACCAGGCGCGGGCGCGCGGCGACAAATCGGCCCGCAGCAGATCGCAATACAGCCTTGCGCTGTCGTCGTGATGACCGCGACCGAACAGCGCAAAAAAATCCTCGTAATCGAGGCGTCGGATGGCCGCGAGCTTCAGCTCCAACAGCGCCGTCTGCCGCGGATTGGCGTCGACCGCGTGAATCCGCCTCGGCCCCAGCAGCGCGTAATCGAGCACATTGCAGCCGGCACTGGTGATGGCCAGCACGGTGTCATCGGGGCCGAGATTGAGCGCCTTGCGATCGACGGCCGGATCTTCCCAACAGGTGTTGTAAACCAGTGAACGGCCATAAATGGCGTCGAACACCTTTTGATTAAATCGGTCAAGCAGCGTAAGGGGCCGCGCCTGGGGAGTGTTCATGGCTGATTCGTGCAATTACGGTGACGGCCAGATACGAAGGTGACGTGACGAATGGATGAAATCCATGACTCTGGCGTGAAATTTCTTCGCCGGCGGCAGCCTCGCTTGCGGCCTGCGCCGCGCAGCCTCGCGGGCGGCGCGGCGATCGGCGGGTCGCCGAAAGTTTGATGACGCTCTTCACCAATCGCGATCTCAATCGGCTGGCCGTGCATTCGACGCTGCATCAGCTGGCATGGACGATCTCGAGCGCGTTCTCCGCGGTCTTTTTGCTGCGCGAGGGGCTGTCGCCTGCCGCGATATTCCTGTGTTTCGGCGCGATCATTGCCCTGCGGTTCGCGTTCCGTCCCGCGGTCTTGTTCAGCGTCCGAGCGATCGGTCTGCGATCCACGCTCGTCATCGGCACGTTGCTTTACGGCGCGCAAAATCCGCTGCTCGCGTTCGTGCACGGGCTCAGCTTCGCATTGCTGGCCTATTGCGTCGTGGCCGCGCTCGCCCAGGCGTTCTATTGGACCTGCTACCACGCGATGTTCGCCACCATCGGCGAGGCGTCGAGCCGTGGCCGCCAGATCGGATGGCGCGAACTGTTGATCGGAATCGCCGGCATCCTGGGTCCGGCCATCAGCGGCGTCATGCTGACGGTCGCGGGCCCTTGGGCGGCGTTCGGGGCCGCCGGCGCGATCGAACTTGGCGCCGTCGTGCCGCTCGTCGGCGTGGTCGCGCCGCCGATCAAGTCCACGGCACCGCTCGGCGCGTTTGCCTTCTACAAACGCGGCGTCCTGCTGCTGGGCAGCGATGGCTGGATCTACAGCAGCTCGGCCTGGGCCTGGAGCCTGATCTTGTTCCAAGGGCTCGACGCGCGGTACGACGCGTTCGGCGGCGTGCTCGCAGCCGCTGCGCTGGCGGGCGCCATCGGTGGCCTCGTTCTCGGCCGTTTCATCGATATGGGCCATGCGCGCCGCGCCGCGTGGGTCAACGCGGCCACGCTCGCCGGCGCTCTGATCGCCAAGGCGGTGTGCGGCTCGGACCCGGTTGCGGTCATCGCGGTCGCGGTCGGCACGACCGCGCTCGGCGGGCTCTATGTTCCGTCGCTGATGACCGCGATCTACAACGAGGCCAAGGCGTCATCCTGTCCGTTGCGATTTCATTTTGCGGCCGAAATCGGATGGGATGTCGGCGCCTCGCTCGCTTGCCTGGTCGCCGCCACGCTGTGCGCCTATGGCGTTTCGCTACAAGCCGTGATCGTGCTTGCGCTTCCCATGGTGCCGATCCAGGCCTTTCTGCTCGACGCCAGCTATGCCGAGCGCAAAAGCGAAATTGCGCTGGCCGGGACGGAATTGCCCGGCCGGTGACGGCCTGCACGGCGACGACCGCGCCAGGGGGCTTCGGTCGACAGACGAACGGCGTGGCCCCATTGCCGAGGCGGCGATTGGCGGAGCCGCGCCGTCGATTGCTGTTCCTGCCTATTGCGATGCGACTTCAGCCAATGTCGGGCAGGTCCGCTGCTCGACCGGCGTCTCATAGGGCGTGTAGTTCGTCTTATCGATCACCACCGGCTTCAGGATCACTTCCTTCGGCGTCGCTTGCTTGTGCAGATTGCGCACCGCGATTTCCACGCCGAGGCAGCCCTGGATGAAGCCGTTGAAGTCGCCGCTGGCCACGAGCTTGCCGGACTTGATCAGCTCCACGGCTTCCTTGCTGCCGTTGATGCCGACCACCAGCGCCTTGCGGTTGGCGCCGTCGAGCGCTTCGATGGCGCCGATCGCCATCGGGTCGTTGGCGGCCAACACGCCGTCGATGGTCGGGAACGACTGCATCAGGTTTTCCATGACCTGCAGCGCCGGCAGGCGCTGGAAGTTCGCCGGTTGCGACGCCAACAGCTTGACGTCGGGGAATTCCTTGATCGCGTCGGCGAAACCGCGCGAACGGTCGGCCGCGGTCAGCGAGCCCTTGACGCCTTCGAGGATGATGACATTGCCCTTGCCGCCCATGGCCTTGAGCAAGGCGCGTCCGGTGGCCAGCGCGATGGCGTAGTCGTTGGCGCCGACAAAGGCGACGAAGTCGCCGCTGGCGGAACGGTCGGTGATGTTGGTGACTGGAATTCCCGCGGCGTTGATTTTTTCGACGGCGGGAACGAGCGCCTTGTAGTCGACCGGGATGAATACGATCGCATCCGGCTTTTTCACGATCACATCCTCGACCTGCGAGAGTTGCTCGGGGATGCTGTCCGGCTTGGTCGGGACATATTGATCGACCTTGACGCCAAGCGTCTTGGCCGCGGCTTCGGCACCGACGCGAACCGCCTGGAAATAGGGATTGGTCAGATTTTTGGTGAAGACCGCGATAGTCTCGTTGGCGGCGAGCGCCGTCGTTGCGGCGGACGCCGCCAGCGCGATGCCGGCGCCTAGTGCAAGGTATTTCATTTTTTAAGCTCCCTCTTCATGTTGAAAACCCAAGTTTCGGTGTCGCAAACCTATTCGTCGGTCCGGCGGGTGCGGGCGTTGATCGACACTGCGACGAGGACGATCACGCCGGTGACGAGCGGCTGCCAGGAGGCATTGATCTGCAGCAGGTTCATGCCGTTGAGCACCAGCGTGAGGATGAACGCGCCGATCAAAGTTCCGGCCACCGTGCCGGAGCCGCCGAACAAGGACGTGCCGCCGACCAGAACCGCGGCGATGGCCGGCAGCGTGAGATCCTCGCCGATGTCGCCTTGCGCCGAATTGATGCGCGCCAGAATGATCAGCGAGGCGAGCCCCGCCATCGCGCCGCTCAGGGTGTAGACCAGCAAGAGCCGCGACGGCACCGGCACGCCGGACAGCCGCGCCGCGACCGGATTGGCGCCGATGGCGTAGACCTGTTGGCCCCAGACCGTGCGTTGCGCGAAAAACGTGCCGATCGCGAGGAACAACACCATCACATAGACCGGCATCGGGATGCCGAGGAGATAGCCGCTGCCGAGCTGGCGGAATGCCGGCGGGAAGCCGTGGATGGTTTCGCCGCCCATATAGAAATAAGTGACACCGGTCAGCATCCACATCATGCCGTAAGTGGCGATGAACGACGGAATGCGCAACGCGGTGACGAGCGCGCCATTGGCGAGGCCGACCATCGTGCCGCAGCCGATGCCGGTCGCGACGCCGAGCGACGGCGAGCCGGTGGCCTTGATCACGCTCGCGGCGAGGCAGGCCGACAGCCCGATATTGGCGCCCACCGAAAGATCGAGCCCGGCGGTGAGAATGACCAGCGTCAGGCCGGAGGCCATCAGGAACAACAGCGCCGTCTGGCGCAGCACATTGAGGATGTTGCTCTGGGTCATGAACACGTCGCTCAGGCTTGCCAGGAGCGCGCACAGCAGCGCCGCCGCCAACAGGCGAAAAAGCGCCTGCGTGACGTTGCTCGAAAAGCCGAGCCGTGGCCGCACGGCGATCTCGGCGTCGGTCATGGCGCGGGTCATGGCTCGCTCCGCAGCCCGTCGATGAACAAGGCAACGATGACGAGAGCGCCGATCGAGGCGACCTGCGCCGACGACGGCACCGCGAGAAGGTTGAGGCCGTTGCGCAAGACGCCGACCGCGAGCACCCCGAGCAGCGTGCCGAACAGCCAACCGTTGCCCCGTTCGAACGAGGTGCCGCCGACCGCGACCGCGGCGATGGCGTCGAATTCCATGCCGATGCCGGCGGTCGGATGCGCGGAGTTCAGCCGCGCCGTCATCAACAAGGCGGCAAAGCCCGCCATCAAGCCGCCGAACAGGTACACCTTGATCAGCATGCCGCGCACGGAAATGCCGGCGATCTTCAACGCCTCGCGATTGCCTCCCAGCGCGAAAATGTAGGTTCCGAAGCGCGTCCGATAGAGCAGGACATGGGTCACGGCGTAGGCGAACGCCGCGACGACGATCGGCAAGGGAATGCCGGCGATGCGTCCGGAATAGATTCCGTCGATCCAGCGCGGAATGCCGACGACACTCTGCCCGTCGGTGACCAGGAGCGAGAGGCCTTGGGCGATGCCGAGCGTGCCGAGCGTCGCGATGAAGGGCGGAATATCGAGCACGCTGACGAGCAGGCCGTTGACCAGGCCGAACGCCAGTCCGGCGCCGAGCGCCGCCAACAGCGCAAGCGCAAACGACCCGGTCGCGATGACACTGACCGCGAAGACGATGGAGGCGAAGGTCAATACGGCGCCCATCGACAAATCGAGACCCTCGGTCATGATGATGAGCGTCATCGGCAAGGCGAGCAGCAAAAGAATCGTCGACTGCACCAGGATGTTGGCGATATTGGTGGGCGTGGCGAAGCCGGCGCTCGCCACGCCGAAGCCGGCGCAGAGAACGATCAGGACCAACGCCACCCCGGGAACGCGCGCCAACCCCGCGGGCACGCGCGCCAAAAATGTCGGCACCGCGGTTCGGCCGCTCATCGGTGCATCCCGAGCGTGACGATATTGGCCTCGGTCAGCTGGTCGCGGGCGAGTTCGCCGACGATGCGCCCGCTGCGCATGACATAGGCGCGATCGCAGACGCGCACGATTTCCGTCTGCTCCGAGCTGATCATCAGGATGGCGGCGCCGTCGTGCACGAGCTTGTCGAGCAGGCGGAAAATCTCCGCCTTGGCGCCGACATCGATGCCGCGCGTCGGCTCGTCGAAGATGAAAAAGCGCGCCCGCGCGTTAAGCCATTTGCCGATGACCACCTTCTGCTGATTGCCGCCGGACAGCGTCCCGACCGCGCGATGCACGCTCGGCGTCGCAATGCGCAGTTGGTCGATGACCGCCCGCGCCGCCTGCACCGCCCTGCGCGGCAGGAAGATTCCGGTCGGAAAAAGTCTGCGCAGCCCGGCGAGAACGATGTTGTCGCCGACCGAACGGGCGAGCGCCAAGCCTTGCGACTTGCGGTTTTCCGGGATCAGCGCCATGCCGCGGCGGGTCGAATCCTGGGTCGAACCGTCGATGCGCTCGCCGAACAAGCGGATCTCGCCCGCGCTGATACGGTCGGCGCCGAAGATGGCGCGTGCGACCTCGGTGCGGCCGGAACCGACCAGTCCGCTCAAGCCGACGATCTCGCCGGCGCGCACCGTGAGGTTGATATCGGCAATGCCGCTCGGCGCGCCGACATCCTTGACCTCGAGCACCACCTCGCCGGCCTGCGGCCGCGCCGGTCGCGCATAAGTGGTGTCGACCGATCGGCCGACCATGAGCGCGACCAACTGGTCCGGGCCCGTCTCGGACGGCGACACCGAACCGACTTTGCGCCCGTCGCGCAGCACGGTGATGCGGTCGCCCAGCGCGAACACCTCGGCCAGCCGGTGCGAGATATAGACGATCGCGACGCCGTTCTGTTTCAGCCGGGCGATCATGGCGAACAGCAGTTCGGTTTCGCGATCCGACAGCGCCGCCGTCGGCTCGTCCATGACCAGGATGCGGGCATCCTGCGACAAGGCCTTGGCGATCTCGACCATCTGCTGCTGCGCGACGCCGAGCCGATGCACCGGAATGCGCGGGTCGATATCGAAACCGATCGTATCGAGCACGCGCTTTGCGGCTGAATGGATACCGCGCTGGTCGACCAGCCCCGGCAGCGGCCCACGAATCTCACGGCCGAGGAAGATGTTCTGCGCGATGTCGAGATAGGGAACGAGCGTGAATTCCTGGAAGATGACGGCAATGCCGAATTTGCGGGCGTCGAGCGGTTCGCCGATCGTGACCTCTTCGCCGCGGTGGAAGAACGCGCCGCGGTCGGCACGGTAGGCGCCGCACAGCACCTTCATCAGGGTCGATTTGCCGGCGCCGTTTTCGCCGACGAGCATGTGCACTTCGCCGGCGCGGATTTCGAACGACACGTCGTCGAGCGCCTTGACGCCGGGGAAGTGCTTGGAAATTCCACGCAGTTCGAACAACGGCGGCCCGGGCACGCCCTCGGCGCTCATGCTCGAACTCCGCATTGCATGCCTGGTTCTCTGGTGAGCTTCAGCGCGCCCGATCTTTATTGAAGGAGCGACTGCCGCGCCGCTGCCCCGAAAGGCAGACTGCGATTTTAGCGAGCGAACATCGTCGGTGCCAGCGTATCCGCGGCGTCATCTTTGGATTTTCGCCATGCCGGGCATTGACATGGATCAAAGGTCGAAGAGGCGGGGCCGCCGCAGGCGCGTCAGATCGCCGGCAACACCGCGCGCGCCACGGAGAGAAACAGCGCCGCGCTTGATCATCGGTTTCCCTCGAATACGGGCGCGCGCCGACTATACCGCCGCGGCATCCTGTGCGCTTGCCGCCGCAATGATAAACGGGCAGTTTGTCGCCAACGCCGCGGACCGAACCGCGCGAGGATGGGGAGTGAAATCATGGCCGAAGCTGCACCGGGGCGCCCGAGTCGCGGGCGCTGGTATATCCTGCTGTTGATCAGCGTGATGTACCTCATCACCTATCTCGATCGCGTCAACATCTCCACCGCGGCGCCGCTCATCAGCAAGGAATACGGCTTCGACAATATCACGATGGGTTACATCTTCAGCGCCTTCGTATGGGCCTATGCGCTGTTCCAGGTTCCCGGCGGCTGGTTGAGCGACCGGTTCGGCGCGCGCGGGGTGCTGAGCGCCGTCGTCGGCTATTGGTCGATCATGACCGCGGCCACGGCCGGGGCCTTCAGCGCCACTTCGTTCATTGCAGTCCGGTTTCTGTTCGGAATTGGCGAGGCCGGAGCCTTCCCGGGCGCCACGCGCGCGATGCAGCTTTGGTATCCACGGCGGGAACGTGGTCTCGTGCAAGGCGTCACCCACAGCGCGAGCCGCGCCGGCGCCGCGATCGCGCCGCCGCTGGTGTTGCTGATCATGGTCAGCCTTGGCTGGCGCTGGGCGTTCTTCATTTGCGGGGCGATCGGCTTGGCGTGGTCGGTGTGGTGGAGCTTGAGCTACCGCAACTTGCCGGAAGAGCACCATCTGGTGAATCCGGAGGAATTGGAAGCCATCCGCGGCCGCGACGAGACCGGCGCCATCAGGCCGCCGCCGATGGAAAAACAGACCAAGGTGCCTTGGAGCACGCTGTTACGGTCGCCCAATATGTGGGCGATCATGCTCGCCTATTTCACTTACGTTTATTGTCTCTGGATTTTCCTGAGCTGGCTGACGAAATACCTGATCGACGTTCGTCATTTCACGTTGCTCAAAGGTGGCCTGCTGGCGTCGCTGCCGCTGTGGGCCGGTGTCGTCGGCGATACGGTCGGCGGGCTCGCCACCGACTGGCTCCTCAAGATCACGGGCAGCGCCAGGATCGGCCGGCGTGTCGTCGCGATCACGGGCTTGCTCGGCTGCGCGGTATTCATTGTTCCGGCGGCGCTCGCCGCAGATCCCTACGCCGCCGTCTTTTGCCTCACTGCCGCGATGTTCTTCCTGGAATGCACCATTGGTCCGTCCTGGGCGGTGCCGATGGATACCGGCGGCAAATATTCCGGGACCGTATCCGGAATGATGAACATGGCGGGAAACTTCGGCGGCGCGATCTCGCCGATCGTGTTCGGCTATCTGGCCGAGGGCGGCAATTGGGAGGCGCCCTTCATCGTCGCCGCGGGGCTGCTCGTCGCCGGTTCTGCCGTCTGGGCGTTCTGGCTCGATCCCGACAAGAATATTCTCGCGAGCTGACGCTGGTGAACCGAAGCGCGTACCCCGCGCCGCCGAAGCGTTTCATTAACGCATCGTAAATCGGCGTTGGCTAACCAATGGGCAGCTGAATACCTGCTGGACGGAAACACGCGATGCTCCGGATCTTGACCGATTCTGCGGTTGAGTACGGCTGGACTATTGCCGTCGCCTTTGGCGTCGTCGGATTGGCCCTTGCCGCGGCTCTTTTATTTCATCGCCGCCGGAACAACGGCAACGGCCGCCTGCTCGCCCTCACGCTGAACAATATGACCCAAGGCGTGGTGATGTACGACGCGGCCGGGCGGCTCGTCGTCGCCAACGATCGCTATCGCCTGATGTACGGACTGTCGCCAGAAATCATCAAGCCCGGCGCCAAGCTCGTCGATGTCGTCCGTCATCGCTTCGCGACCGGCAGCCTGCAACGCGATCCGGCGGCCTATTGCGCCGAATTGATGGACAGCATGGCGACCGGCAAGGTCGTGAGTTTCGTCACCGAGGCGCCGGACGGGCGCGCCATTTCCGTCGTCAATCGCGCTATTCCGGGCGGCCGCTATTGGGTCGGCACCCATGACGACATCACCGAGCGCCGCGCGGCGGAGCAAAAGAGCGCGTTGCTCGGCGAGCAGGCAGCGCGCCGCGCCGCCGTCGACGACGCCATCGTCTGGTTTCGCGGCAGCGTCGAAGGCGTGCTCAAGACCGTCACCGACAGTGTGGCGGCGATGAAGTCGACCGCCACCACGCTCTCGGCTACGTCGAACGAAACCACCGCGCACACCGCCGGCGCGGTTCACACCTCGAACGACGCTTTCGGCGGGGTCGAAACCGCCGCCATGGCGGCGGAAGAATTGTCGAAGTCGATTGCCGAGATCAACCGCCAACTGGGTAGCGCCAGCGAGGTGGTGCGCGCCGCCACCGCGGAGGCGCAATCGACCAACGCCGCCATCGGCGGCCTTGCCCAGGCGGCGCAGAAGATCGACGACGTGGTCAAGCTCATTCAAAACGTGGCCGGACAGACCAATCTGCTCGCGCTCAATGCCACCATCGAAGCGGCGCGCGCCGGCACCGCCGGCAAGGGCTTTGCCGTGGTCGCGTCCGAAGTCAAGGCGCTCGCGGTGCAAACCGCGAAGGCGACCGACGTCATCGCGGCTCAGATCGCGGCGGTGCAAGCCGCGACGCAAAGCGCGGTTCGCGCCATCGGCAGCATCACCGGGCGCATGGCGGAAATCCGGCAATTCACCGCGGCGATCGCCACCTCGGTCGAACAGCAGCATGCCGCGACCAGCGAGATTTCCGACAATGTCGCCGCCGCCGCATCGGGCACCAAAGCGGTGGTCGGCGTGCTGCAACGCGTCTCCGGCGCCATCGCCGACATGCGCAGTTCGGCGGATACGGTATTGGCGGCGTCCGCCGCCGTCGAGCAGGCCGCGGAAAGCCTGCGCGGCAGCGTCGACGGCTTCCTGCGCAAAGTGGCGGTGTAATTTGTTGCCATGTAGTTTTGTTGCCAAGTAGTTTTGTTGCCATGTCATTCTATGTCGCCCGCCCGCGTTCCGGCTCCATCGCGATCCGGGCGAAGGTCGCCGTGATCTTCAGCCCGGCCTTGATCGAGCCGCGCATCGAGCCCGCGACTTTCGACTCGCCGGCGATGCGGCGGCGGTAGCAGACCGGGACTTCGAGGACGCGCAATCGCGCGCGCGCCGCGCGCATCTGCATTTCCAGATTCCAGCCATAGGTCAATTCGCGCATGCCGAGTTCGAGCAGCGTGCCGCGGCGGATGGCGCGCAACGCGCACATATCGGTGTAACGCACGCCGTAGAGCAGCCTGGTGAGCCAGCCGGCGACGCGGCCGGCCACAAGCTGATGCCACGCCATGCTGCCCGGTTCGCGCTCGCCGCGGGCGCGCGAGGCGATGACGAAATCATATTCCCCGGCGCGGATCGGCGCGACCAGCGAGGGAATGGCAGCCGAATCGTCGGCGCCGTCGCCGTCCATGAAGACGATGATGTCGGCGTCTTCGGCCGCTTGCGCGCCGGCGAGGCAGGCGAGGCCATAGCCACGGCCGACGCCGATCACTTCGGCGCCGGCGAGATAGGCCCGTTCCGGCGTGCCGTCGCTCGAGCCGCCGTCGACCACGACGATCCGGGCGGCGATGTCGCGCGGCAAACCGGCCACGACCGTACTTATCGACTCCGCTTCGTTGAAGGTCGGGATGACGACGGCCACGGAGCCCGTGAGCGGCGGCATCGTCAGAGGCTCCAGCGCAGCCCGCAACCGGCGCAGGCGTCCGGCGGCGTGTTCGATTTCAGCGCCTTGCGGAAGCCGCGATAGGCCGGACCGGTCCAGATTTCGCGCAAGGTCTGCTGGGTGGCGTCGCCGAGCGTGTAATTCTCGTAGCCGCGCTGCGAGAACGGCGCGATGCAGCACGGCAGCGCGCGGCCGTTGGCGGTGAAATACATCACCGTCCACGGCCGCCGGCACAGCGACCAGGGCGAGCCGTTGTCCGTACGCTTCAGACTGATGCCCGGCTCCGACGCTCCGCCGGAGGCGCTGAATGTGACGCCGAGCGTCGCGGCAAGCGCGGTGGCGCGGTCGATATGGACGGCTTCCTCGCCCGACAGCCGCTCGTACAAGGCCTGGTCCGGCCGCGCCATGCCGATCGCATTGTCCTTGAAGAAGACGAGCCGCTGCAGATGCACTTCCTTGACGCCGGTTTCCGCCGCGGCCCGGACGAAGTCGGGCAATTCCTCGATGGTTTCGCGCAAGCCGGTGAGCCAGGCCGAAACCTGCGGCTTGCCGTGCCCTTCGCGCTCCTGCAACGAGCGGAAGGCGCGTACGTTCTCGAGGATGCGGTGGAAGTAATTCTTGCCGCGGATGGCGCGATAGGACTCCGCATTGGCGGCATCGAAGGACACGCGCAATTCGTCGAGTTCGGCGGCGATCAGCGCGCGGCCGTTCTTGTCGTTGAGCACCGTGCCGTTGGTGTTGAACAGCACATAGGTGCCGCGGTCTTTCAGATAGCGCACCATGCGCGGCAGGTGCTTCACCAGCATCGGTTCGCCGACGCCGTGCAGCACGGCACGGTCGAGCTTCGGGATCTGATCGACGATCGAGGTGAAAAGCCGCCAGCTCATGTCGGCCGGCGGCTCGAGTTCTTCATAGGTGCGCGGGCAGGTGGTGCAAAGCAGATTGCAGCGGTTGGTGGTCTCCAGATAAAGGCAGACCGGATCGTGCGGCGGAATTTCGCGGTCCGCCGGCACGCTCTCGAAATAGCGCTTGGGATCGACCGTCCGGTGCGCCGCCGCCCTCTGCATGATCGTTCCACCCTTTGAATTGACGGCGTGTGCGAGCCCGCTCAGGCGCGCGCTTCGTCGACCCGCGAAGCGGCATCGACGGGGCGGTCCAAATCGCGATCCTGCCACAGCCGATTCATGAGTCGCGCCGTCTGCACGGCGTAATGCGGCGGATGAGCCGGGCGGCGGCGCCGATCCAGATCATCGCCGGAAAGTTCGGCGCGGAGCCGGCGCAAGCCGTCGATGTCGTCGACGTCGTACCAGACCGGCAGACTGTGCACTTCGAGGCCGATCTCCCGGGCCCGGTGCAGCGTCTGCGCGGCGACGTGCTCGGTGCTCCAGGCGATATCCTCGAACATGCGGCGGTGCGCGAGCTTCAGCCCGAGCAGATAATAGCCGCCGTCGCTCGACGGCCCGAGCACCGCGCGATCGCCCGGCCGCGCCAGGACCGCGGCGGCTTCGATGAGCAGCGCCGTCGGCAAAGTCGGGCTGTCGGCGTTGAGTACGACGGCTGAGCCGTGGCCGCGTCCAAGGAGATCGCGGATGGTCTGATGCAGGCAGTCGCCGAAATTCGGCACCCAGGCGCCGAACAATCCGATGGCTCCCGGCAAGGTGTCGCGGAAGAAGCCTTCCGAGCCCGGCGGCCCGTAGGCGGCATAGCCGGCAATGCCCGCCGACGGCGGGGCGTGGCGCGCCGCCAGCAGCACATTGTCGGCGACATCCTGCAGAAAGGCGGTGTTGAGGGCTGCGGCCTCGGCGAAACTCAACGGCGGCACCAGCCGCGTCTTGGCGCGCCCCGGCGTCGAGGCCTTGGCCATGAAGGCAATGCCGCAAGTCGCGGCCGCTGCGGCGTTCGCCACAGCGGCGGCGCCGCTCGAAACAGATTTGGGCGAGCCGGAAATGCCCGCGGCGGATTTCCCCGAACCAGACGTGCGATGGAATCGCTTCTCACGATTCATGGGGTGCCCCCGGTGAAATCGCTATGAAGAATAAGCAAGCGCAGCAGTGCTTGCTTGCCAAAGTGCTCGGCGCGGCGCCAATCACTTCCGCCTCACTCGCTTCAATGCACGAGACACCAAAAAGTTATCTGCTTCACCAAGTCGTGATCGAACGATCCGATTCAACGGCGGGCCCGCGCGCCACCGATCGCAAGGCCGAATGCCCGATCGACAGCCGCGATCATAGACCGCGTAGCGAGCCGCTCCGATCAAAAATCCCACGCGAAATTGTGAAGCCTTCGCGCTTGCGACGAAGGACATGCAACCGTAGTGTTCCGGCCATGCAATGGCGCGACAACTTATCGTGACGCCTGTCTGACGTTTGCTCCAGCGGACTTCGTGTCATCAGACTAAGCTTATCGGAAAAGGTCTCGTCGGACATACGAACCGAATTGGCGGGGCTTCGCAAGCCTGGTGTTTCCACTTTCCCGTCGTGACCGCTTTGTTCCGTCCTGTTTTCACCACCAATCGCGGATCGTTCGATGTTGCAGCCGCCCGACACAACGGTATCGCCCGCGCGTCGCCTTCATCCTTTGCCGCTGCGCGTCATGCATTGGATCAACGCGATTGCCATTTTCATCATGATCGGCAGCGGCTGGAAGATCTACAACGACGATGTCATTCTGGGCTTCCTGCATTTTCCAGACAGCCTGGTCATCGGCAAATGGGCGCAATACGGGTTGCAATGGCATTTCTTCGGCATGTGGATCCTCGTGCTCAACGGCATTTGTTATTCGAGCTACGGCATTGCCACCGGCCGCTTTCGGCGCAAGCTTTTTCCGCTCTCGGCGCGCGAGCTTCTGGCGACGGTCGGCGACGCCTTGCGCTTTCGGCTCAGCCACGACGATCTGACGCATTACAACGCGGTGCAGAAGGTTCTGTATCTCGGCGTCATGCTGGTCGGCATCCTCATTGTGATATCGGGCCTGGCGCTGTGGAAGCCGGTGCAGTTTTCCGAGCTCGCGAATCTGTTCGGTAATTTTCAGACCATTCGGGTCATTCATTTCCTTTGCATGTCGGCGATCGCGGCGTTTGTCCTGGTCCATGTCACGCTCGCATTATTGGTGCCGAAAAGCCTCGTCGCCATGCTCACCGGCGGGCCGGTCGTTCTCGACGCGGCACCGCGGGCCGGGGCCGCGGCCGAATTCAAAGCAACACACTAAGCGAGGACACGATGTCGCCGACAACGCGGATGCCGTCGCTATTTCGGCCGCGAAATGGCGTCGACCAGAGCCTGTTGCGGCAAAACCGGGCGCTCGTCGAGGACATCGACCGACGCGGCGTGTTGCGCGGCGCGCTCAGTCTCGGCGCGCTGACCATGCTGACGGGCTGCGACGTCAGCGAGGACGATACCGTGCAGAAGGCGCTCCGCGCTGTGTCGGCGTGGAACGATCGCGTTCAGCAGGCGATCTTTCGGCCGAACCATCTGGCGCCGACCTTTGCGCCGTCGCAGGTGGTCAAGCCGCCGCGCTTCAATGCCTATTACGATATCGAGGATGTGAAGCCGATCGACGGCGCGATCTGGACGCTGGAATTCGCCGGCCGCGTCGCCGACAAGCGGCCGTGGACGGCGCGGCAGCTTTACGCGCTGCCGGAACAGGAGCTCGTCATCCGCCATATCTGCGTCGAAGGCTGGGATTACATCGGCCAATGGTCGGGCCCGAACCTGCGCGATTTTCTGCAGCGCGTCGGCGCCGACCTTTCGGCGAAATATGTCTATTTCATCTGCGCCGACGACTACACCGAAAGCATCGACATGGCCGCCGCGCTGCATCCGCAGACCATCCTTGCCACCAAATACGCCGGCGATGTTCTCGCCGATCCGTTCGGCTATCCGTTGCGGCTGCGCACCTCGACCAAGCTCGGCTACAAGAACGCGAAATGGATCAAGGCCATCGAAGTCACCAACGACTTCCGCGAGACGTTTTGGAGCAAACAGGGCTTTAATTGGTTCGCGGGGATTTGACCCGCGCGTCATTCCGGGGCCGAGCGAAGCGAGGAGCCCGGAATCCATAATCACGGTTCGTGACTATGGATTCCGGACAGCCGCTTCGCGGCTTCCGGAATGACGGATCGGAGTTTACGGCCGCGCGCCGTCCGGGGCCCGCACATAAATCCGCCAGTGCCCGTCGCGAAATTCCGCCAGCCGATAATCCCGGCTCGCGGCGAACGGATCGTCGCTCCAGGCTCCATCCTGCGGCACGATGGCGACGACCTCGCAGCTGAATTTCTTGGCCAGCTCATCGACATCGGCCGGCGTGCCTTGGCCGGCGAAGACGCGGACGAATTGCGCATTGATGGCCTCGCGGCGCTGCCGCGGCAGGGCTGCGAAGGCAAGCGCCAGTTCGCGGCCGGCAAAGCACGAGCTGCGGTCGGCAAGGAGCGCCCAACTCATATTCGCCGGCCAAGGCGTCAGATCTTGCAGATAGAGCGGGTTGTTGGCGACCCGCGCCGACGGCGAGGCATAGCGGCGCACTGCGGCCCACAAATCCGCGGCCTGCGCGAAGCTGCGATCGT
>Ga0181539_1002110_pt1 | contig 20510 bp, 15 predicted proteins | sample PEATcosm2014_Bin_46_FD_119767 | JGI IMG/M metagenome (GOLD analysis project Ga0181539, IMG submission 119767) | Peatland microbial communities from MTU Mesocosm Facility, Houghton, MI, USA - PEATcosm2014_Bin23_60_metaG | ecosystem: Environmental > Terrestrial > Soil > Wetlands > Peat | place... | reverse complement strand
CTGGGGATGCGTTGCCATTTTGTTCTTATAGACGAGAGCCGTCCGCGCGTCCAATCGCCGGAGCAAAGGGGATAAGCCATTAGATATATTTGTGGTCGTAGCCCTTGGGCAGATCGCCCAATTTCCAGTTGAAACGCTTGTTGCATGTGTCGTCTTGTCCAGACCCGCAGTAGCAATCGCGTCCCCAGTCTCGGAAAGACTCCATGACTTTGTTGAGGTTGCTGTCGTTGGTGAAGACCGCTCCGCCCTCGCCCATCGTTATGTGATGGGCCGGATAGAAGCTCAACGTCCCGATGTCTCCGAAAGTGCCGACATGCTGGCCGCCCACGGTGGCGCCAAGCGCGTCGCAACAATCCTCGATCAGAAACAGCCCGTGACGATCGCAAATGGCGCGCACGGACTCCACGTCGAACGGATTGCCCAGGGTATGGGCGATCATGATCGCCCGCGTGCGCGGGGTGATCGCCTCCTCGATCGCGGCGACGTTGATATTGTAGGTTGGAATATCCGCGTCGACGAAGACGGGAACCATATTGCTTTGAAGAATCGGATTGATCGTTGTCGGGAAACCCGTGGCGCAGGTGATCACCTCGTCGCCTGGCCGCAATTGGCGCGCTTTCAATCGCGGCGATGTCAACGCCATGAAAGCCACCAGATTGGCCGACGACCCCGAATTGACCGTCAGCGCATGTTTGACGCCAATGCGCCGCGCGAGTTTCTGTTCGAATTCGGCGTTGAAACGGCCTGTCGTCAGCCAGAAATCAAGCGCGGAATCAACGAGAAGCTGCATGTCGCGCGCGCCATAGACCCGACCCGACACCGGAATCTTCGGCTTGTCCGGATTGAACGGCTGGCGCGCATGCGCGGCGGCGTGATAGCGTCCGACAAGATTGAGGATGGCGGCGCGCAGTTCCTCGGGATCGTTCGGCGTATCTATCGGCATGCGCGATTTCCTCAGGGCGCGAGTGGACAAACGTCAGGATGTCGGAAGATCGCGCCATCCGGGTCCGTCGCCTTTCGCCGCGGGTGATTGTTCCACGGTAGAATTCGTTATGTCGTCGCGCCGAACGAGGGCGTTGACGCCTCTCGCCCCGATTGCGCCGAGCTTTCATGGTCAAAAGCCCATCGCATCCTACCAGCGCGGGCGCGCCGCCTATGACAGCGATAGAGAGTTAGACCTAATTTTTCGTAAACTTCGTCGCGGCGGCCTTGAATTCACAAAGGCAAACCCAAGAAGCCCAATAAATTCAGCAAGGCCGAAGCCATATAGGCTCCGAGCCGCCCGATCAGCCGACGAGAAGCTCCGTCCGGCGCGAAACGCGAAGATCGCGGTGGATGATTTAGCGCGCATCGCGCTTAAAGCGACGCCAATCCCTGCCCACGAAAACGGCCATGACAGACCCCTCAAAAATCCGCCGCGGCGGGTTCTCGTCGCGGAAACCCGACGTCGAAGACGATCGGAAGGGCTCTGGCGTCGACGTCGCGAAGGTCGCCGGACTCGTCGAAGGGAGGTTGGCCTGACTATTGCTGAAAGAATTGGTGAACGTGCAAATAGATGAAACGGGTTTTCTCATGGCCGTCGAGCCTCCCACGATCGCTTCACTTCAATCGCAGGGCGTTCCGGGCTTCTTCGTGACTTGCTCCAATCCGATGTGCCTGCATTCGACGCCTATCGCGTTCGAAACCTTGTCGCTCGATCCTTCGACTCCACTCCCAGAGATCGAAAAAGGGCGCAGCTTCATTTGTCCCGCTTGCGGCTCCCGACAGATCTCGACCTTGCCCCATTGGTCCGGTCGTCCGGGCGCGGATCGCTGATCGCCTTGGGCGGGAAAGCCCTCGCGCGGTCGGCCCCGGGCGAGAGTTCCCGTCCGTCATTTTGGTCGCCGTGACATGAGATGGGTTCCGAATTCCCGGGTCGCCAACCTGTTTTACGCCGTCTATCTCGTCATGTTCATCAGTGGGCTCGCCGTCTGCGGCTATATGCTCAACGGATGGAGTTTCGGCGACGCGCTTTACATGGTCGTCTTGACGGTCTTCACCGTCGGGTTCAGCGAAGTTCGGCCGGTCGACACGGTTACGTTGCGAACAATCACGGTAATCCTGATCGTGATCGGTTGCACCGGGATGATTTATCTAACCGGCGCGCTGATCCAATTCATCACCTACAACCAACTGCAAGAGATTCTCGGAACGACGCGCATGAACAAGCAAATCGAGGACCTTGATAGACATGTCATTATCTGCGGCTACGGCCGCTTAGGGATGATGTTGGCGAAGGAATTGCGCGAAGGGAAGTCTAAATTCGTGGTTATCGAACCCAGTCTCGATAGCTGCAACGAAGCGAAACAACACGGCCACCTATATATACACGCCGATGCGACCGAAGAGAGCGCCCTGAAGCAAGCCGGCATCGGACGGGCGCGCGCGTTGGCGAGCGTAGTATCGTCCGATCCGGTCAATGTGTTTATTACCCTCACCGCCCGCGGCCTCAATAAATCCATTCAAATTATCGCGCGCGGAGAAGAGCCCTCGACGCAAAAGAAATTGCTGCAGGCCGGCGCGAACGCGGTCGTGCTTCCAACGCATATCGGCGCCGAACAGATCGGCTCGATGATTCTTTTTCCGGCGATAGCCGGGATGATTCAATCGTCCGAGCGTCGGCGGCAGTTGGAGCTGGATTTGCGCTCGCTCGGGCTCGAAATCGAAATCGTGGTCACGGCCGAGGGAGCCATCTTCGCCGGCCGCACTGTCGAGGAAATCGAGCAGCGTTCGGAGCACACTTTCTTTGTGATCGCGATCGAAAGAGCGGGCAGTGGAGTTGTCGAGCGGCCGCGCCCGGAGACGCGCATTTATCCTGGCGACGGCGTAACCGTCATTGGCCGAGGCGATCGCGCGAATGTTTTGAGCAAATTCAGCGCCCCGCCGGCGCCCGTCGTTTCGGAACCCGTAGCGACAACATGATTGGCGCTCGAAATGAAAGTCGGCGCGCCCTTGCGTCGAAGGCCGTCTTTTGCCAAATAGAGGCTGGGAGGTTGGCGGTGGACGTTCCACTCGCCAACCGGGTCAGGTCCGGAAGGAAGCAGCCCTAACGAGAACGGGCGGGTCTTCGTCCAACCTCCCACTGTCGCGCGCGCTAGGTTTCGTTCGAGCGGCGCCGTTGGCGGAGTCGCCAAAACCATAGACCTCCCGCGAGCTATAGCTGATGGACGAGCAGCGCCAATCGCCGACCGCCTCGGAGAGCGCCGGTCTTCCGCTGGCGGGTTTCGACGCCGCGCGGCCGGCGGCCGCCTATCGCGTGCTCGCGCGCAAATATCGCCCCACGGGCTTTTCCGACCTCATCGGCCAGGAGCCGATGGTGCGCACGCTGCAAAACGCCTTCGACCTCGACCGCATCCACCAAGCCTATCTCCTGACGGGGGTGCGCGGCGTCGGCAAGACGACGACCGCGCGCATTCTGGCGCGGGCCTTCAACTATGAATTGCCCGCGAAGGATGGCCGGCCCGCCGTCGACCGTCCGACTATTCACATGGAGGAGCTTGGCGTCCATTGCCGGGCGATCATCGAATCGCGGCACGTCGACGTGCTGGAGATGGACGCCGCCTCGCACACCGGCATCGACGATGTTCGCGAGATCATCGACAACGCCCGCTACCGTCCGGTGATGGCGCGCACCAAGGTCTACATTATCGACGAAGTGCACATGCTCTCCAAGGCCGCTTTCAACGGCCTGTTGAAGACGCTGGAAGAGCCGCCCGAACATGTGAAGTTCATCTTCGCCACCACCGAAATCGACAAGGTGCCGGTCACGGTGCGCTCGCGCTGCCAGCGTTTTGATTTGCGCCGCGTTGACGCGGGCGAGTTGGCGGCGCATTTGCGCAAAATATGCGATCTTGAAGGGGTGAGGATCGAAGCCGAGGCGCTGGCGACGATCGCGCGCGCGGCGGAGGGCTCCGTGCGCGACGCGCTGTCCTTGCTCGATCAGGCCATCGCGCATGGCGGCGGGGGGCTTGGGGCCGCCGGCGACGGGCCCGATATTCGGGCGGAGGACTTGCGGGCGATGCTTGGCGTGGCCGACAAGGCGCGCGTCGTCGACCTGTTCGAGGCGGCGATGGCCGGCGAGATCGCCGCGGCGCTCGGCCTGCTCGAGGACCAGTACAACGGCGGCGCCGATCCCGCCCGGGTGATCCTGGAGCTGGCCGAATTCGCTCATCTCGTCACGCGTATAAAGGTGGCGCCGGACACGGCGGATTCCTCGGCGCTGACGCCCGAGGAAAGCCGGAGAGGACGGGCGCTCGCCGAACGCCTGTCGATTCCAGTCCTGTCGCGCGCCTGGCAGATACTCTCCAAGGGCGTCGAGGAGCTGCGCGGCTCGGAATTGCCTCTCGCCGCCGCCGATATGGTGTTGGTCAGGCTCGCTCACGCGGCCGAGTTGCCGACTCTGGACGAGGCCTTGCGCCGGCTGGGGCAGGGCGCCGGGGATCCTCGGGCGCCAGCCGCGAGCCGCGATCTGGCGCAAACGCCGCGCGGCGCCGCTCCGTCTCCGCCGCCGCGCGGCGCGCAGGCGTTGGCGCCCGCCCGAGAGCCCGCGGCTTCTCCGACGCCGGCCGCGGCGCCGTCCGGCGTGGCGATCGCCGATTTTCCGGCGCTGGTCGCGCTGGCCGATGAAAAGCGCGACATGCTGCTCAAAATCGCGCTGGAGCGGGAGGTGCGGCTCGTGCGCTTCGAGCCGGGTCGGCTCGAATTCGAACTTGCTCCGGGCGGCTCGCCGCAACTGGCGCAAAGTTTGACGCAGCGCCTGCAATCATGGACCGGCGAGCGCTGGATGGTGTCGCTCGTCAAAAGCGGCGGCCAGCCGACGATCACGGAACGGCGCGAGGCCGCGGCGCGCGAGCGCCTCGGCGGCCTGGAGGCCGATCCGGTGATCGCCAGCGTGCTCGCGCGTTTTCCCGGCGCGCAAATCGTCGCGGTGCGCGGCAAGGATGGGGAGGCCGCCCCCTCGCCGCCGCTGGCGGACGCGGAAATAGGTTATAACGACGAACCGGATCCGGAAGACGATTAAAAACAACGGGGGAGACGATGGATTTCATGGGCATGATGAAGCAGGCGCAGGCGCTGCAGGCCAAAATGGCCGAGGCGCAGGCCGAGCTTGAGAGCCTGCTGGTCGATGGCGAATCGGGCGGCGGTCTCGTGAAACTGACGCTCTCCGCCAAGGGCGCGCTGCAAAACATCGCCATAGACCCGAGCCTTCTTAAGCTGGAGGAGCGCGAGATTCTCGAGGATTTGATCGTCTCCGCCCATGCGCAGGCGCGCGCCAAGGCGGAGGAGGCCATGGCGGAGAAAATGAAGGCCGTCACCGGCGGGCTGCAATTGCCGCCCGGTTTGAAACTGCCGTTCTGACGCGATGGCTTCGCATGTCGCGGGTCCGGAAATCGAGCGGCTGGTGCAACTCTTGGCGCGCCTGCCGGGGCTCGGGCCAAGATCGGCCCGCCGCGCGGCGTTGCATCTGATCAAAAAGCGGGAGGAATTGCTCGGCCCGCTAGGCGAGGCGATGCAAGTCGCGCATCAGCGCATCCTCACCTGCTCCGTCTGCGGCAATATCGACACGATCGACCCTTGCACGATCTGTCAGGACGCACGACGAGACCCCGGCATATTGCTGATCGTCGAGACGGTCTCGGACCTTTGGGCGCTGGAGCGCGCGCGGCTCATGCCCGCGCGCTATCACGTGCTCGGCGGCGTGCTGTCGCCGCTCGATGGCGTCGGGCCGGACGATCTCAACATCGCCAAACTGCTCGACCGCATCCGCGAGGGTCAAGCGGGCGAGGGAAATGTGCGCGAGGCCATTCTCGCGGTCAACGCCACCGTCGACGGCCAGACCACCGCGCATTACATCGCCGACCTGCTGGCGCCGCTCGGCGTCAAAACGACGCGGCTCGCCCATGGCGTCCCGGTCGGGGGCGAACTCGACTATCTCGACGAAGGCACGCTCGCGGCGGCGCTGGAGCGCAGGACGGCGTTTTAGAAAGCGTTCGGCGAAAGTGGACGCCGGTTTTGCTTCGGGAAGCACGGTAAACAAAGGAGAGCAGAGTCTTTCCGGTTCAATCTGGACCGGAAAGACTTCAGGGTCCCCGCGTCATTTCGCAGGTTCTGGCTCCGTCTTCGTCGCGCCGCCGATAATCTTGTCGATATCCGCCGTCTTCATTTCGCCGGTGAATTTCACGCCGTTGACAAAGAAGGTCGGGGTCGCGTTGACGCCGAATTTTTCGGCGGCGCGGTCACGCACCGCGACGACGGCGCGTTGCAGCTTGGCGTCCTTCAACACTTCCTCGAATTTGGCCTGGCCGATCCCGGCCTGTTTGACGATATTGCCGAGGCCTTCCAGCGGCGTGTCGGTGAAGGCCCAGTTCTTCTGCTGCGCGAAAAGGAGATCGACGGCGGCGTCGCGCTTGTCGTCGAGCGAGCGGGCCAGCATGAAGGCGGCCGTCGCGATCGGGTCGAGCGGGAACTCGCGCAAAATGAATTTCACCTTGCCGGTGTCGATATAGTCCTTCTTCAGGACGGGGTAGACATCGTGGTGAAAGGCCGCGCAATGGCCGCAGGTCATGGAGGCGTATTCGACGATGGTCACGGGCGCGTCGGCCTTGCCTTGCACGATGTCGGGCAAGGCGTTAGGGGCCATCAATTCGTCGATCGTCACTTTCGGAGCCGGCGCCTTTTGGGCAAGCGCGGGACAAGCGGCGAGCAGCGCGACCGCGAGGACGGCGCGGCGGGAGAGCGAGACCTTCAGTTTCGTCATGATCGTTCCATCATTGGGATGCGGCTGGGACCATAGTCTCTCGCCGGAATGTGGCAAATCAATTTTGCGGCGAGCATAAAAAAAGCCGGAGCCGCGAGGGGCTCCGGCTTAAACTCCAAACCGCGTTAGCGCGAGTAATATTCGATGACGAGATTGGGCTCCATATGCACGGGATAGGGAACTTCCGTCGCATGAGGCACGCGCGTTAGCTTGGCGGTCATCTTGGTGTGATCGACCTCGTAATATTCCGGCACGTCGCGCTCGGCGAGGCCGACCGCTTCCAGCACCGTCACCGCCTGCTTCGAGCTGTCCTTGATCTCGATGACATCGCCCGGCTTGACGAGATAGGACGGAATGTTCACGCGGCGACCATTGACCTTGATATGGCCGTGGTTGACGAACTGGCGCGCGGCGAACACCGTCGGCACGAATTTGGCGCGATAAACCACGGCGTCGAGGCGACGCTCCAACAGGCCGATCAGATTGTCGCTCGAATCGCCCTTGAGGCGGATGGCCTCGGCGTAATATTTGCGGAACTGCTTCTCCGAAATATTGCCGTAATAGCCCTTGAGCTTCTGTTTGGCCTTGAGCTGGGTGCCGAAATCGGTCGGCTTGCCCTTGCGGCGCTGGCCATGCTGACCGGGGCCGTATTCGCGCCGGTTCACGGGGCTCTTCGGGCGGCCCCAGATGTTCTGGCCCATACGGCGGTCGATTTTATATTTGGCTTCTGCGCGCTTGGTCACTTAAGTCCTCTTATGCTGTTCGTGACGCCGGTTCTCCGACGCCAGCGCAAGCGCGCTCAAGAGGCGACCAGACGCGCGCTCTGCTTCCCCGCTGGGAAGCGCGATGCGCCGCCGAACCACGTTTCTCGAAGCCGCTTGCGATAAATCCGCAAGGCTGGAAACGCGCCCTCCTCTGCCAAACGTCACGAGCGTTCAAACTTCATGAAGTTCAGCCGACAGGCCGCTCACCGATCGAAACCAAGGCCAAGCTCCTTTTACCAAGGAGATGATTTGAGCTACGGGGGCCGCCACGGGTGCTTGCCGGCGCGGGGAGCCCCGCGCCGGATGGGTAGGCCTACAAAAGCTGGCCGCCGCTGTCAAGCGAAAGCCGAAACAGCCGCGCCGTTCAGAACCCTTGCAGCGGAAGGACGAGCGGACTTTGCGGTTGCGGGTCGAACGCCTGGTGCAGATTCTCGTCCATGAACCAGCTGCGCTGATAGGTCGAGACGGGATCGCCCCAAAGATAGGCCGGCTGCGTCGCATAGCGATTGGTCGAACCGACCGGAACCTGCGTCCCGGGATCGAGAAAGCTGCGGCGCTCGACGACGAGCGGAGGACGGGCATGCGCGTAAACCGCGCCATGATGCGCATAAGCCGCGCCATGGTGGTGGTGGCGCGGCTTCGCCATGGCCGCGTCGGTCGACGCGAAGCCGACGAGACAGCTCAGCGCCACAGTGTATTTCAGCAGGGTGCGCATCTTTCAGAGGCTCCTTTCAGGCCGAACTCATGCTCGAACAGTAACGGATCGCCGCGCAAAGCGATAGGCTCCGCGCGGCGATCCATCCAACCCGTGTCGCCCGTTAGTGGGCCTTCTTCGCATGTTTTGGCGGCGCCGATTCTGTTTTGAGCGTGGGCGGCGTTGAATGCGCGTCCAGCCAGCTGTTTTTCTCGGCGTTGGGCGAAAGGGCCGCGCCAGCGCCGCCGCAACCCTTGCCGCGCTCTTGCTCCGCAGCCCGGAAGAATTGGTCGAACGCCGCGTTCTCGCCATTCGGAATGTAGTCCAATCGATCCAAAATGCAGCCAAGCGCGCGCCGGTCCATCGGTTTCGCGGGCGCGCCGCACGCCACGCCGGCGATCTCCACCGAACGCTTGCCGCCCATCAGCCGCAGCGCGAGACAGGCGCGCTCGGTCGGCGCGCTTTCGCCGCCGGCCTTTTGCGACAGGCGGATATCGGCCGTCTCGAAGGAGCCGAAACGCGAGGCGAGCGGCGCGAGTTGGCTGATCTTGACGACGGCGAGACCGGCCTGAGCCGCATGTCGGGTCACATCCAGAAAAAAGTCGGGATTGCCCCGCTTGTCGGCGGGCGTCTCGCGGATATCAAGGCGCAGATAAGGTCCTCCAGACGCGAATTCCCCGAGCGTTAAACTGTCTTCGCGCCCGTTCCCGTCTTCGAGCCGGCGGCTCGAAAAGGCTTTTTTCTCCTTGGCGAATTCCGGCGCCGTTAGATCGAAGGCGGCATTTTGCTTCGCATTGGGGGCCGGGCTGGGCGCTCGCGCGACGTCGCCGGGATCGCTTCGCCCGCCGTTATCGGCGCTCGCCTCTATCGCCGGCTGTGGTTTGATAAAGATCGCCGCGACGCCAAGCACCGTGATGGCGACAACGCCGATCATCGCGGCGGCGAGATTGCCGGTTGGGCGCGCATAAAGCGGCCCCGCGCCGGGGCGAACCGCGTAATCTTGATCGAATCCGCTGACACTCATGACGCCACTCCAAAAAAAGCGCTCTCGCCAGTAGGCGTTAACCGCGATCGTTATCGCATCGAATTTTCCAAAACAAAGTTACCGCCCGGCAACCACTTCGGCGCATGGTGAACAAAGCGTTTACGTTGTTTTTCCTTGGCTTCGACGCGAAAAAGCCCGCGCGAGGCGTTCGCGCGGGCTTTTCTTTTTGTCGCGACCCGTTAACGGATCTGGGCGGCGAGAGACTTATTCCTCTCCCTTGGCCTTCTTTTTCGGCGTTTCCCCTTCGCGCGCCTTCAAGGCGGCGCCGAGAATATCGCCGAGCGAAGCGCCCGAATCGGCGGAGCCATATTGCGCGATGGCCTCCTTCTCTTCGGCCATCTCCAGCGCCTTGATCGACACGGCGATCTTGCGCGCCTTGCGGTCGAACAACGTCACGCGCACATCGACCTTTTCGCCGACGGCGAAGCGCTCGGGACGCTGATCGGCGCGGTCGCGCGCCAGCTCCGCGCGCTTGATGAAGGTGGAAAGATCGGTGCCGACGATCTTCACGTCGATGCCGCCTTCCTTCACCTCGGTCACTTCGGAGGTGACGACGGCGCCCTTCTTGAGGTCCACCGCGCCGCCCTCTTCGGCGCCGGCCGAAGCGAACGGGTCGCCCGCGAGCTGCTTCACGCCGAGCGAGATGCGCTCCTTCTCGATGTCGACGTCGAGAACCTGCGCCTTGATCACGTCGCCCTTCTTGAACTCCTCGATCACCTGTTCACCCGGACGATTCCAGTCGAGGTCGGAGAGATGCACCATGCCGTCCACGTCGCCGTCGAGACCGATGAACAGACCGAATTCGGTCTTGTTCTTGACCTCGCCTTCGACGGTCGAACCCACCGGATGCTTCTCGGCGAAGGCTTCCCAGGGGTTTTGCAGGCATTGCTTGAGGCCAAGCGAAATGCGGCGCTTGACCGGATCGACTTCAAGCACCTGCACGTCGACCTCCTGGCTCGTCGAGACGATCTTGCCGGGATGGACGTTCTTCTTTGTCCAGGACATTTCGGAGACGTGAACCAGCCCCTCGATGCCCGGCTCCAGTTCGACGAAGGCGCCATAGTCGGTGATGTTGGTCACGCGGCCGTGGAACTTGGCGCCGATCGGATATTTGGCTTCGATGCCCTGCCACGGATCCTCGAGCAGCTGCTTCATGCCAAGCGAGATGCGATGCGTCTCGTGATTAATCTTGATGATTTTCACGCGCACCGTCTGGCCGATGGTCAACACCTCGGAGGGGTGGTTGACCCGCCGCCAAGCGATGTCGGTGACGTGCAGCAGGCCGTCGATGCCGCCGAGATCAACGAAGGCGCCGTAATCGGTGATGTTCTTGACGACGCCGTCGATGACCTGACCTTCTTCGAGGTTGGCGACGATCTCGTGGCGCTGTTCGGCGCGGCTCTCCTCGAGCACGGTGCGGCGCGACACGACGATATTGCCGCGGCGGCGGTCCATCTTCAGAATATGGAAGGGCTGCGGCACGTTCATCAGTGGGGCGGCGTCGCGGATCGGCCTGATGTCGACCTGGCTGCGCGGCAGGAAGGCCACGGCGCTGTCGAGATCGACGGTGAACCCGCCCTTGACCTGATTGAAGATGACGCCGTCGACCTTCTCGTTGTTTTCGAAGGCTTTCTCGAGCTTGACCCAGCTCTCCTCGCGGCGCGCCTTGTCGCGCGAGATGACGGCTTCGCCGAGCGCGTTTTCGATGCGCTCGAGATAGACCTCGACCTCGTCGCCGACAACTGGAGCGGGGTCGCGGCCAAAGCCGGTGAATTCCTTGAGCGCCACGCGCCCTTCCGTCTTGAGGCCGATGTCGATGACGGCCACGTCTTTTTCAATCGCGACGACGCGGCCCTTGATGACGGAGCCTTCGAAAGCGTCGGAGCCGCCGTAGCTTTCATCGAGCAGAGCGGCGAAATCGTCGCGCGTCGGCGCGCGCTGTGTGGTTGCGGATGCCATTGTTTCTCCTGGGGGGCTCCATCTAAGGAGCTGCGCCGGCGGGGTTGGCGTTAAAGGGATCTCCCGGCTCTCGGACGTTTCTCGATCGCGCCGCGTCGAAGCGACCGGCGTGTGGAGAAACGAGAGTTCAAACGAACTGGCCGGCGCGGCCCGAGGGTCGAAAGACTAAGGCGATGGTCGAAACCCTTCGAAGCGGAAAAGCGCCCTAGGGGTCTCCCGCGACACAATTTTTGGATCGCGGCAGGGTCTCAATATCAAGCATCGCGCCATTTCGCAACAGCGGGTTTGGGCCGCGAACGAATGTCTATGCGGCCGTCGCCACGATCACGCTCGCGACCACGGGCAAGCGCGTGCGTAGCCGCTTGGATCGCGAAAACCCGGCGGCTCGCAGCAGCGCGTCGATCTCCTCGAAGGTTCGCGGCTCGCCGCGACCCATCGCCAGTGTATAAAAGCCGTAATAGGCGTCCAGCGGCTCCACCCCCTTTTCGCCGGAAATCGCCTCGATGATCAGCAACGTCCCGCCTTCGGGCAAGGCGCGCCGCGCATTGCGCAGCAAGGCGAGGGCGGTCACGTCGTCGTGATCGTGAACAATTCGCACGAGCGATATGACATCCGCTCCCCGGGGCAACTCGTCCTTGAGGAAATCCCCGCCAAAAATCCGCGCGCGGCCCGCCAGTCCCGCTGCTTCGAGGCGGGCGCGAGCCCGCTCCGCCACCGCCGGCAGATCGAACAGTTCAAGCTCCAACGCCGGCGCCCTTGCCGCAGCCTCGGCCAGGAAAACGCCTTCGCCGCCGCCGACATCGAGGAGGCGCCGATGTTTCTCGATTCCGTAGACGGCGAGCGCCTCGCGCGCCACCATCGGCTGCGAGGCCGCCATCAATGCGCTATAAGGGCCGACTTCCCCCGCGCTCAGAGCGCTTGGCCGCTCCGCGGCCGAATAGGGCCAGTAGCGCGCGAGCGCCGTCTCCTCCCCGCCGCGCAGCAGCGCCACGGGATCGCGCAGATCGGCATAGAGCATGGGCTGATGTTCGATGAGCGCCAGCGCCTCGGGACTTCCCAGCAGCGCCGCTCCGAGCCGGCCGAGCCCGTAACGGCCTTCTCCGCGCCGCTGCGCCAGCCCCAGCGAGGACGCCGCGTGGAGCAGCCGCCGCGCCGCGTCCTCGGACAGGACCGTTTTGGCCGCGACCTCGCTTATCGTCAGCGGCCCGTCCTTGAGCAGATCGAACAGACGCAATTGCACGCAGGCGAAAAGAACCTGCGAATAGACGAAGCCGGCGCAGAGATCGAGCATGGCCCGGCTGCTCCGCCGCGCGATCCAGCGCGTCAGCGGATTGCCAAGGCTCCAGCGCTGGAAGCGCGGATCGGCGATTAGCCGGTCGCGCCAACCGCGCAACCGATCGGGTAGCGAGAGAGGTTGTTGCTTGGGCTGCATTTCGCGAACTCTTCCGCATTCGCGCGTCCGTCATCGGCGTCGCCGAGCCCGAGCGCGGATAAAACGCCGCCTGCTACCATGAATCGCCGCGACCCGCGCGCCCTTTTTCGTTTCCTTTCAGCCTGCGGGGCATGAGTGACGGGAGGCGCCCGCGCCTAGAGTCCAAGCCGCTTCAACCCTTCCTCGTAACTGATGACCTCATAGGCTTGATCGTATTTTTCCGCGCCGTCGACGATCACGTCGATCTTCTCGGCGGTGTCGAATTTCTTCATTTTCGTCTTGTCGAGATAGAGAAAGTCGATCAATTCATTATACACGGACGTATCGTCGATCGGCAGCACATACAGCGACACGCCGTTGAAGCCGATCTGATAGCGCGAGGCGCGGTCGAGGTCGCTGACGTAGATGAAATATTTTCCCCCTGGCCCCGCGCTGTCGCCGAGCATTTCGACCAGAGCGGGAAGTTGCTTGTAGGATTCGAGCGATCCGGCGAGAAAGGACAACGCAGTCTCCCCGTCCCGGGCCGCCGCGAAGGCCGCCGCGAGATTGACCGGCGGGTCGAGCGAAACGGCGATTTCGCCGCGAAATCCAAAACGTCCCGCATGATTCGTCGGAGCCTTGTGGGCGGGCTTCAGGAGCCTGCCTTCGGATTCGAGGCGGCCGAAGGCGGTAGATTCGATGGCGGTCATTGTAAACTTTCTGGTTTCCGCCAATTCCCAAGAGGTCCTGGGACTTTGCCGGCCGATGGATTTGGTTGGCTTTGGAAGCGTCGCCCGGTGGGGCCGTTCGCGCGCGCCGGCGTTCTTCCAAACCGAAGTCGGCGGCGCGTATGCGTGAATTCGCGCGCGCCTGTCGCCGCGCCCTTGCCGCCCGAGGCGGGGCTCCCGCCCTTGAACAGCATTTATCGCGCCACGTCGCTTTTGCTCCATAAAGTCGTTCGCGCGGCGCGAAAGAAGCTTTCCCGACAGGATCGCGGGCGGATTTGGCCCAAAGCCGACATCCCGCGTCGCGCATGGAACGGACTTGCCGCGATCGAAGACAAGCCCGCGCGGCCATGCTAAGCAGCGCTGATCAGGGCGTTCGATCGAACGCCCGTCGTTAACAACGTGCTATGCCAGACCTCCCGCAAGACGCCCGCGCAAGGCTGAAATCCGTGTTCGGCTACGATGATTTCCGGCCCGGCCAGGCCGAGATCATCGCCGCCGTGCTGGCGGGCGAGCCGGTGCTGGCCGTCATGCCGACCGGCAGCGGCAAATCCATGTGCTACCAACTGCCGGCCGTTCTCGATGAGAGTCTCACCGTGGTCGTTTCGCCGCTGATCGCCCTGATGCGGGACCAGGTGCAACAGATGCGGCTGCTAGGCGTGGCGGCGACGACGCTGAATTCGCAAAACGACGCCGCCGAGAACGCGCAGGCCCGACGCGCCTTGCGCGCGGGCGAACTGAGGTTGTTGTTCGTATCTCCGGAACGGCTGCTGACGGACGGGTTGATCGACGAGTTGCGCGGCGCGCGGCTCGCCCGTCTCGCCATTGACGAAGCGCACTGCATTTCCGAATGGGGCCATGATTTTCGCCCGGAGTATCGCGAACTGGGCCGCGCGGCGCGATTGCTTGGCGGAGCGCAGGTGATCGCCTTCACCGCCACGGCGGACAAGGCGACCCGCGCCGACATCGTCCGCCGCCTTTTCGACAAGGAGCCCCGGGTCTTTCTGCACAGCTTCGACCGGCCAAATATCGAGCTGAATTTCGCGGTGAAGGAACAGCCGCGCAAGCAGCTGTCGCGCTTGCTGGCGCGGCACAAAGGCGACAGCGGCATCGTCTACTGCGGCTCGCGCAAGGCGACCGAGCAACTCGCCGCGTTTTTTGTTTCGGAGGGCCACGACGCCATCGCCTATCACGCCGGTCTCGACCATGCGGTCCGCGCGCGCAATCAGGATCGGTTCTTGCGCGAGGACGGCGTCGTCGCAGCGGCCACCATAGCGTTTGGAATGGGCGTCAATAAACCGGATGTGCGTTTTGTCGCCCACGCCGACATGCCGTCGTCGGTCGAGTCCTATTACCAGGAAATCGGCCGCGCCGGGCGGGACGGCCTGCCGGCCGACACTTTGACCTTGTATAGTCTGGACGACATGGCCTTCCGCCGCCGCCAGATCGACCAGAAGGAACTGCCGGAAGAGCGCCGCCGCGTCGAACATGCGCGCTTTTCGGCGCTGGCGACGCTGTGCGAAGCGCCGCGCTGCCGACGCCAGACGCTGCTGGCCTATTTCGACGAGGAAAGCCCGCCTTGCGGGCGTTGCGATTTTTGTCTCGGCAAGGTCGCCGTGCGCGATGGAACGGTCGAGGCGCAAAAGGTTCTGTCGGCGGCGGCGCGCACCGGCCAGCGCTTCGGCGCCGTCTATCTCGCTGATGTTTTGACGGGTTCGGCCTCGGACGCGATCCGTCGCAACGGGCATGACGGCATCAAGACTTTCGGCGCGGGCAAGGAGCATTCAAAGCAGAGCTGGAGCTCTATTGTCCGCCAGCTCTTCGCCGCCGGCGCGTTGCAAAGCGCGAGCGCGGAGCATGGAGGTTTCGCGCTGACGCCGAAGGGCGAGGAAATATTATTTGGCCGCGAGAAGATCGCGCTCCGCGACGATCCCGTGAAGCCGCCCGAGGCCAGGGTTTGGCGCGGCGCGCCGACGGGCCCCGAAGCGGCGGAGGACGGCCTGCTGTCCGCACTAAAGCGCAAGCGGCGCGATCTCGCCCGGGCGGAAAACGTGCCGGCGTTCATGATCTTCGCCGACCGCACGCTGATCGACATGGCCGAAAGGCGCCCCTCGACGCTGGAGGACTTGCGCCGTGTTCACGGTGTCGGCGAGCGCAAGATCGCTCGCTATGGCGAGGCGTTTTTGGAGGCGTTGGAGGAGGCGACGCGCTAAGATGAGGGGCGGCGTCACAAATCTTCAACATCGCCCCGCGTCCTCGCGTAGAATGGGCCAAAGCGAATCAAGGGCCGGCGCGGCCCGATCCGGAACCCCAAAATGACCGATATAGACAATAATAACAGTGATGAAGAATATGGTGCCGGCTCCATCAAGGTTTTGCGCGGTCTCGACGCGGTGCGCAAGCGCCCGGGCATGTATATCGGCGACACCGACGACGGCACCGGCCTGCACCACATGGTCTACGAGGTCGTCGACAACGCCATCGACGAGGCGCTCGCCGGCCACGCGACGCTGGTCACCGCAACTCTGAACGCCGACGGCTCCTGCACCGTCACCGACAATGGACGCGGCATTCCGACCGGCATCCACGAGGAAGAGGGCGTTTCGGCGGCGCAGGTCATCATGACCCAGCTGCACGCCGGCGGAAAGTTCGACCAGAACTCCTACAAGGTCTCCGGCGGACTGCACGGCGTCGGCGTCTCCGTCGTCAACGCGCTATCGGTCTGGCTGAAATTGCGCATCTGGCGCGACGGCAAAGAGCATTTCATGGAGTTCGCCAATGGCGACGCGGTGAGCCCCCTCATCGTGACCGGCCCGGCGCCGATCGAGAACGGCAAGCCCAAGCGTGGGACGGAAGTCACCTTCCTGCCCTCCACGGCCACTTTCACCATGGTCGAGTTCGATTACGCGACGATCGAGCATCGTTTGCGCGAACTGGCCTTTCTCAATTCCGGCGTGCATATCGTGCTGACCGACGCGCGCCACGCGGAAATCAAGCAGGACGATCTCTATTACGAGGGCGGGCTCGAAGCCTTCGTGCGCTTTCTCGACCGCGCCAAGACTCCGCTGCTGTCCGCGCCGATCATGGTGAACGGCAAGCGCGAGCAGATCGCCGTCGAAGTGGCGCTGTGGTGGAACGACAGCTATCACGAGAATGTGCTCGTCTTCACCAACAATATTCCGCAGCGCGATGGCGGCACGCATCTCGCCGGTTTTCGCGCGGCGCTGACCCGCCAGATCACCGGCTACGCGGAAAGCTCCGGCCTCGCCAAGCGGGAGAAGGTCGACCTCACCGGCGACGACTGCCGCGAGGGCCTCACCTGCGTCGTCTCGGTGAAGGTGCCCGATCCGAAGTTCTCGTCTCAGACGAAGGACAAGCTCGTCTCCTCGGAAGTGCGTCCGGCGGTCGAGAGCATCGTCAATGAAGCGCTTGGCCAATGGCTGGAGGAGCATCCCGCCGACGCCAAGACCGTGGTCTCCAAGGTCGTGGAAGCGGCGGCGGCGCGCGAGGCGGCGCGCAAGGCGCGCGATCTCACCCGACGCAAGGGCGCGCTCGACGTGGCCAATCTGCCGGGCAAGCTCGCAGATTGCCAAGAGCGCGATCCGGCCAAATCGGAATTGTTCATCGTCGAGGGCGATTCCGCCGGCGGCACGGCCAAGCAGGGCCGCAACCGCGAGTTCCAGGCGGTGCTGCCCTTGCGCGGCAAAATCCTCAATGTCGAGCGCGCGCGCTTCGACAAGATGCTGGCCTCCGAACAGATCGGCACGCTGATCACCGCGCTCGGCGCCGGCATCGGCCGCGACGAGTTCAACATCGAGAAGTTGCGCTATCACAAGATCATCATCATGACCGACGCCGACGTGGACGGCGCGCATATCCGCACGCTGATCCTGACCTTCTTCTATCGGCAGATGCCGGAGCTGATCGAGCGGGGCCATGTCTTCATCGCGCAGGCGCCGCTCTACAAGGTGACGAAGGGAAAATCGACGCAATATCTCAAGGACGAGCGCGCGCTGGAGGATTATCTGATCGATGCGTTGCTCGACGGCGCGGTGCTGCGGAGCGCTTCGGGAGAGGATCGCGCCGGCGCCGATCTGCGCCGCTTGCTCGAGGACGCGCGCGGCTTCCGCCATGTCCTGCTCAGCCTGCACTCGCGCTACGACAACAGGGTCGTCGAACAGGCGGCGATCGCCGGCGCCTTGCAGCCTCTGCCCGCAGACCCCGAAGAGGCGCAAAAGCTCGCCGACGAAGTGGCCCGCCGGCTCGACGCGGTCGCGGAAGAGACGGAGCGCGGCTGGCGCGGCGCGCCGCGCGAAAACGGCTATATCTTCCGCCGCACGCTGCGCGGCGTGGAGCATGTGGCGATGCTCGACGCCTCGCTGCTCGCCTCCAGCGAAGCGCGCAAATTGACCGAACGCGCGCATGACCTGCGCGAGATATTCGCCGGCCAGGCGTTCCTGCTGCGGCGAGGAGACGAAGCGGCGGTGTCGGGTCCGACTGCGCTCTACGAAGCGATGAACAGCCAGGGCCGCAAGGGCCTGACGATCCAACGCTACAAAGGCCTCGGCGAGATGAACGCCGAACAGCTTTGGGAGACGACGCTCGACCGCGAGGCGCGCTCGCTGTTGCAGGTCCGTGTCAAGGAGGCCGCCGAGGCCGACGATATTTTCGTCAAGCTGATGGGCGACGTCGTGGAGCCGCGCCGGGAGTTCATTCAGGAGAACGCGCTGAGCGTGGCGAATTTGGATGTATGACGGGATCTCAATGATGATGCCCGTGCCCGCCGCCCCCTGAACCGGCTCCGGGCGACATCGCGTCGGCCGGTCCGCTCTTTTCGGTCGTATCGGCGCCGTCTGTCCCAACCTCGTGCGCGACGGAGCCCGCGGGGTGCTGGTACTGACCGGGGTCGCGGTAATCATTGGCGGCGAGATCTTCCCTGACTTTGATGAGCGCGAACATGCCGCCCATTTCGGCGGGACCGAACTGACCTTCGCCCGACATCATCGGCAGCGTGTTCGCGGGACCGGGCATCGCCATCTCCCCCATGTCAGCCATGCCGGCGGAGCCCATCGGCATGTATCCCGGCGCGAGCTTGCCGATCGCCTTGACAAGTTCGCGCTTCTGCTTCGCGCCGATGAAGTTGCGGTTGGCGTGGCCCATGGCGTTCATCGTGTGATGCGACTTGTGGCAATGGATCGGCCAGTCGCCGGGGTTGTCGGCGACGAATTCAAGGGCGCGGATGACGCCGACGGGCACGTCGGTGGTCGCCTCCGGCCAACGCGCGGCCTCGGGAATCCAACCGCCGTCCGTTCCGGTCACCGAAAAATGATGGCCATGCATGTGGACCGGATGGTTAGTCATCGACAGATTGGCGATGCGTAGCCGAACGCGGTCGCCGCGCCGCGCCGGCATGGGGTCGATGCCGGGAAAAACGCGGCTGTTCCATGTCCAGATGTTGAAGTCGGTCATTTCCGCGACTTGAGGAAGATAGGCGCCGGGGTCGATGCGAAAGGCGCTCATGAGGAAGACGAAGTCGCGGTCGACGCGCATGAATTTTTGGTCGCGCGGATGCACGACGAACATGCCCATCATGCCCATGGCCATCTGCGTCATCTCGTCGGAATGCGGGTGATACATGAAGCTCCCGCTTTCCTTCGTCTCGAACTCGTAGACGAAGGTCTTGTTCGGCGGAATATGCGGCTGTGTGACTCCGCCGACGCCATCCATGCCGGCGGGCAGCAGGATTCCATGCCAATGGATGGCCGTATGTTCGGGCAATCCGTTGGTGACGAGGATGCGCAGCTTGTCGCCTTCCACCGCCTCGATCGTCGGACCGGGCGACGTTCCGTTATAGCCCCAAAGATGCGCCTTCATGCCCGGCGCGATTTCGCGCGTCACGGGCTCGGCGACCAGATGGAACTCCTTCCAGCCGTTGTTCATGCGCCACGGCAGCGACCAGCCGTTCAGCGTCGCGACGGGCTGGTATGCCGGGCCGGTCGACGGGAACAACGGCGGCTGTGTCGAGGCGCTCGTCATGCGCGGCGCCTCGGGTATGGCCGCCGCCTGAACGCGCCCGCTCACCGAGGCGACGCTCGCGAAAGCCGCGATTGACTTGATCACGCTTCTTCTGGACATCATGGGCGTTGGGTTCCGGTTTCGGCGATCGATAGGGATGAAGGCTGGTCGTCCTTCGAGCGCGCAATGCCTCCTCCGGCGACGGCGGCGCGCAGATCGACGTCGGCAAGCCAGAAATCCTGCTTAGCCTCGACCGCCGCGCCCGTCGCGAGGACGCGGCGCCGCGCGTCCTCGAGCAGGGCGAACACATCGAAGATCATCGTGTTGTAGCGCCTCAGGGTTTCGTCGCTGATGATGGCGTGCAAAGGCATGATTTCGCGCTGATGATGGCGGGCGATCTCATGAGATGCGCGATAGGCGCGATAGGCTTCGCGAGCCTCCGATCGAACGTCGACGGCCTTCTGGGCCAGAAGATTTACAGCCTCGAGCCAGCGCTGCTCGGATTCGCGGACGCGCGTCTCGCCAAGGTCGAAGATCGGGATTTCGATCGCCCCGCCGGCGCCGGCGGTGTTGAACGTGACCTTCTCGCCATTGACGTTTTCCCGCGTGATCAAACCGAGCCCCGATAGCTGGAAAAGATCGACATACCGCGTCGACTCGGCGAGTCCGAGGGACTTAGCGAGCGTGTCCAGTTTCTTTCGGGCGATTTGGAGATCGATGCGGCGTTCGACCGCCTCCTGTTCGACTTTGGGCATGTCGCGACCATGCGCCGGCGGAGAAGGCAGCGCGTCCGGCAGGACAAAAGAAAGATCGGCTCCCCAAAGGCCCAGGGCGCGGACAAGCCGCTCGCGCTCGCTGGACGCCCTCTGGCGGGCGCTCGCGAGCTTGGCGGCGATCTCGGCATGGAAAAGCTGGTCGCGGGCCTGATCGAGCTTGGGCATCGCCCCGGTTTCGCCAAGTTGGCGGGAGAGCTTCGCCGCGGTCGCCGCCGCCGCTTCGGCCTGTTCCATGACCTGGACCAGTTCGCGCGCGCCGACGGCCCGGTAGTAGGCCCGACGCGCCTCCGTCGCGACGCTCAAGGTCGCTTCGGCCGCCTCCAGT
>Ga0181539_1002097_pt1 | contig 20613 bp, 11 predicted proteins | sample PEATcosm2014_Bin_46_FD_119767 | JGI IMG/M metagenome (GOLD analysis project Ga0181539, IMG submission 119767) | Peatland microbial communities from MTU Mesocosm Facility, Houghton, MI, USA - PEATcosm2014_Bin23_60_metaG | ecosystem: Environmental > Terrestrial > Soil > Wetlands > Peat | place... | reverse complement strand
GGCGAGTTGATCAATGGCATTTGGCATGGGCTAGTTGTATCCCTATAGATACAACAATGCAAGCAAAAAACACCGGCCAAACGGTCTTTTTGAATTCAGGTTACTTTCCGGTCACACACCCTCGAATTGACTCAAGTTAAAGGAGACCAAGGAGCGGAAGGGGCGTGAGATAGGAATTGACTCAAGTCGTACCATTTGCAGTTCGAAATCGCACTATTTCCGAGAAGAATTGCAAAGGAATATACCCGCATTCACATTGTGGAATGCGGGTATATTCATTTTAACAACGCCATCGGATTTGTCGAGAAAAAAGTGTGGACAGAAAAAAGTTTGGAGCGCGTTAGAAACCCGAATCATTAGCAACGTGCTTGCCCACTCACCCAAACGGTGGACCGGTTTCGGAGGAAGGACTCTGTCGGCGGGACGCCGACGGATGCAGTCGAGACGACCGCGCTCCCCAGAAAGTCGCTAATGATTCGGGTTAGAAACGAATTGACTCAAGTTAAATGTGACCATGGAAAGGAAGGGGGGTGCGGGGCGAGTTGACTCAAATTAAAAGAGACCGGGGCAGTGAAACTGAGGGGAGGTCAAAAGGGATGCAACGGCAGCCGCAACCGGCAAACCAGGCCGTCGCGTCCTGGCGGTCCATGGCGGCGGTTTAATTTAAACGGCTCTAATGGAGTTTTGGATCTGGGTTGGGGGGATAGAGGTTGAGTTTCTGATAGAGCCAGGTTTCCGCCGGGGCAAAGAGTTTTCGCAGCGGGTTCAACGGGGAATAGATGGTGCGCAGACGAATGACCGACAGCAGCATGGTGAGGGAGGTCTTGCCCAGGGCGACTTTTGAGCCGGTCTTGTCGGTCCATTCGGTGGGCACTTCCAGGACGCGGAACCCGGCGCGCTTGAGGAGGAAAAGCAGGTTGATGTCGAAGGCCATGTCGGCGATGCAGAGGGAGGCGTGAATTTTTTGGACGGCGGCGGGATGGATGACCTTGGCGCCGCATTGGGTGTCGCGGATGTTCATGCGAAAGAAGAACTGCACAATGCGGTGGAAAACGCGGCTGGCAAACTGGCGGCGGCTGGATTGGCTCTGGTGGAGCACCGCGCCCGGAATCCAGCGGGAGCCGATGACGCAATCGGCCTCGCCGGAGCGCCGCACCAAATCCAAAAACGCGGGCGGCTCGGTCGCCCCGTCGGCATCCACGTAACCGACCAGATCGGCGCGCGGGGCCAGGCGCAACCCCTCAATGAGGGCCCCGCCCTTGCCAATCGGGGCGGGAAATTCCAGGGCGCTGACTTCGGGAAAATCGGCGCCGACGCGCCGCACGACGCCGAGGGTGTTGTCGCGGCAGCCGTTGAGCACGACGACGAGTTGAAATTTGCCCTGGTAATGGGCGCGGAAGAATTGGGCGTAACTGCGCAAAACCGGCTCGATGCGGGCTTCTTCATTGTAAGCCGGTATCAACAATAAGACACTGGGAAACACCTCGACCACGAGGGGATTATTTACGCAAGAGGCGCCGCGATGTCGAGGGAAGAGTTTACCGCTTGCCAGAGGCGGGTTCGGGGCTAACCTTGCCCGGTGAACCTGCTTTTCATAGGGGACATCGTGGGCGAACCGGGACGGCGGGCGGTCAAAGAGCTTCTGCCAACATTGCGGGCCGCGCATCGGGTGGACATGGTGGTGGCTAACGGCGAGAACGCGGCGGGCGGGGCGGGCATCACGGTGAACACCGCCAATGAGATATTTGCGGCCGGGGTGGACGTGATGACCACCGGCGACCATCTCTGGGACCAGAGGGAGGTGACGATGCTGCTCCAAACGGAGCCGCGCTTCCTGCGCCCGTTGAATTATCCGGCGGGCGTGATAGGCCGGGGCAGCACCGTGTGTCATTCGGAGGCGCATCCGCCGGTGGCGGTGGTCAATTTGCAGGGCCGGACATTCATGCCGCCGCTGGAGAATCCATTTCTCTGCGGGAAGAGCGAGGTGGATTTGCTGCGCAACATCACCAAGCTCATTTTGGTGGACATGCACGCGGAAGCGACTTCGGAGAAAATCGCGCTGGCCCGGATGCTCGACGGCTGGGTGAGCGCGGTAGTGGGCACGCACACGCACGTGCAAACGGCCGACGAGGAGATTTTTCCCGGGGGCACGGCCTACTTGAGCGACGCGGGATTCACCGGCCCGCACGAGAGCGTGCTGGGCCGGGAAATCGGGCCGGTGATCGAGCGTTTCCGCGCCAACACGCCGCAAAGATTCGAGGTGGCCAAAGGGCACATACTGTTGCAAGGGGCGTTGATGCAAATTGACGACGCCACAGGCCGCGCCTTGAGCATCCGCCGGATATCCGAGCCGCTGCCCGAGTGATGCCAAAACAAAGTTCACAATGGGATTTCGGGGGAGAACTCTTTCCCCAGGAGGCCGTGCGGCGGGTGCTCTCAGTCACGGAGTTGACGAGGGAGATCCGGCGCGCCCTGGAAAAGCAAGTCGGGGAGATTTGGGTCACCGGGGAGATCACCAATTTGCGGCTGCAAAGTTCGGGGCACATCTATTTCACGCTCAAGGACGCCGGAGCGCAGTTGAGTTGCGTTCTTTTCCGCGGGGATTCGGTCGCCAACCGCGGGGCGCTGGCGGACGGACGGAAAGTGGTGCTCAAAGGCCAGATCACGGTCTATGAACCGCGGGGCCAGTATCAGTTGCAGGTGCAGGCGGTGGAGCTGCAAGGCGTGGGCGCGCTCCAGGCGGCGTTTGAAAAACTCAAGGAACGGCTGGGCGCGGAAGGGCTTTTTGCGCTGGAACGAAAACGGCCTTTGCCGCAGTTCCCGCAGCGGATCGGGCTGGCGACATCGCCCACCGGGGCGGCAATTCGCGACATTTTGCACGTCATGCGGCGGCGGAATCCGGCGGTGGAGATCATATTGGCGCCATGCGCGGTGCAGGGGGCGGGCGCCGCTGGGGAAATCGCGGCGGCCATCGGCCTGCTCAACGAATGGTCGCAACGCTCGCCCGCCCCGCTGGATGTGATCCTGGTGACGCGCGGGGGCGGGAGTCTGGAAGACCTTTGGGCTTTCAACGAGGAGGTGGTGGCGCGCGCGATTTTCGGCTCCGCCGTGCCGGTGGTGTCGGCGGTGGGGCATGAGATTGATTTCACGATCAGCGACTTTGTGGCCGATGCGCGGGCGGCCACTCCGAGCGCGGCGGCGGAGATATTGACGGAGGGCGTTTTTTCGAGCGCGCGGCGGGTGCGCGAGGTTCCGGCGCAATTGGCGGAGCTGGTGCGGCGGCGGCTGGCGGGCGAAGAGCGGCACTTTGAGCAGTTGGCGCACCGGCTCCAAACCTTGCATCCGCGCCGGCAGCTCAATGCGCGGCGGCAACAGGCGGATGAATTGCAACTGAGCCTGTCGCGCGGCGCGGGACGGGAATTGGACAAGTTGCGCAAGGGCTGGCAAAGCCAGTGCGAGCGGCTGGCGTGGCTGCGCCCGGCCCGGATGCTGGCCGCGCGCCGGGAATTGCCGGCAGGCCAGGAGCGGCGGTTGCAAGAGTTGGCGCGCCTGCGCCTGGCGGGTTTGCGGCAGCGTTGCGCGGCGCTGGCGGGGCGTTTGCAGTTGCTCGGCCCGGAGCAGGTGCTGGCGCGGGGATATTCCATCACCCAGGACGCCGCGACCGGGCGGATACTCCGCGCCGCCGGCGAAACCTGCCCCGGCCAGGAAATCAAAACCCGGCTCAAGACGGGCGAAGTCCGCAGCGTGGTTCAACTTGCCACATCTCCACCTTCCAGAACGTCCCGGGGCGGAGGGGGCTTCTCGCTGGTGGAACTGTTGGTGGTTCTGGCCCTTCTGATCATCATGAGCACGATGATGAGCAGCCATTTGACCGGAGCGCATCGCCGGAGCAACCGGGAACTGTGCCGGAAGAATCTCCAGGAGATATTTGTGGCCTTCAGCCTCTACGCCAACGACAACCAGGGGGCTTTCCCGCAGCTCAAAGAGGCGCGGACATCCGAGGCGCCCCTGAGCCTGTTGGTGCCGCGCAGCACCACCGAGACGGCGATGTTCATTTGTCCCGGCAGCAGCGACAAGTCGCTCCCGGAAGGCGAATCTTTCGCGCAGCGCCGCATCAGCTACGCCTATTACATGGGCCGCTCCACCAATCACAGCGCGGGCGAGGTCCTGCTCACCGACTGGCAGGTGGACACGCGGGCCAAAACGGCCGGGCAGCCGCTTTTTTCCGCCGACGGGAAGAAGCCGGGGAACAATCATGACAAGGACGGCGGCAATCTTCTTCTTGGCAGCGGGGAAGTGCTGGCTTCCGGCCCGAAAGCGGAGCGGGATTTGCCCCTGCCGCCCGGCGTCGCCTTGCTCAACCCCAAGCCGGAGTGAGCTGGCGCTTTTTGATTGGCAGTTTCCAATCGCCAGGATTAGGATTGGGATCAGGAGCGGCCAGCGGCCAGTATGAACGTTAAAATTGAATGCCCGTGCGGCGCGCGTTACTCGTTCGAGGTGGAACCGCGCGACGGACGCATGCCCTCGCCGGTGCAATGCCCCGTCTGCCACGCCGACGGCACCGAGGCGGCCAATAAAATGATCGCCGAAAAGGCGGCGGGGGTGGAGCAGAAGGCGCCGCGTTTGCGCATCCACAGCGCCGCGGCGCAGGAACCCGCCGCGACACCCACCGCGGCCCAGGAAGGCGCGGTGATGTGCGCCCGCCACCCGGGCAGCCCGGCGGCGGACTATTGCGTGGTTTGCCACAAGCCCATCTGCGCCGAGTGCATGGCCAGCTACGGCTATCTCTGCTCGATTGCCTGCCGCCGTGAGGCGGAGCGGGCGGGGATGCAGGTGCCGGTTTTCAAAGGGCAAAGACGCCTGGCGGAAGAGGCGTCCATGCGCAGAGGCGCGTGGCTGACCGGGGCCGTGGTGGGGCTGGTTGTGCTGTTGCTGGGCGGGTGGGCCTGGTATGCCTTTTCAGGCTCCAGACCGCATCTCTCTTCCTGGCTGAAAATGACCGGGGCCGGCCCCGCCCATGTTGAGTTCCTGGGGCGGGACAAAATTCTTATTGTCACGGCGGGCGAAGCCGCGTTGCGCGACCTTTCCCTCAAAAAAGTTTTTTGGTCCGCCAAACTGGGCGACAACCCGGCCGCGCCAGGCGCCGCCGCCGCCCTGGCTCCCCCGCAGGTTTTGGTGTTTGGAGCGGACATTTGGATTTGCCTGGGATCCCAGGTGGATCGTTTGGACGCGGCGACGGGAACCATCAAACAGACCATCCCGGTTAAGGGCAATTTCGTCAGTTTTAGCGAGGGCTTCATCTTTCCCACCCCGGGGGACGCCAGCCTTCTGGTCGTCTCCGCCCCGGATGAAACGCACCGGATCGCGCTGAGCATCAATGTGCAGACGGGCGAGGCTTCGAGCCGGGAAATCGCCATGCCGCGGAAGGAAAAGCAGACACTGCCCGACGATCTGCCGCGCAACGTCGCCCCCACCGCCGGCGTTTTGGTTTCGCAGGCGCTGGAGGAGGAGAAATTCAACAAACCGCTGGACGCGATGAGCAGCGAGTTTTTTTCGGCGGGAGTAAACCTGGTCGAACTGCGCGTGAAATTGCTGGAGACCAAACTCACCTACGCGCAAAGCATCAAACCGCGCGGTCCTTCCGAGCTCAACGGCCAGACGACTGCCTCGACCAGTTCCTCCAGCGTGGCGGAGGAGCTATTCAACGACATCAAGCGCAGCCAGACCGGCGGGGTGAGGCGTGTGGACCAGAGCCGTTACGAAGTCCGCTTGCGGCGCTGGACGGGCGATCAGCCGGTGGAATGGAAGGGCGAAGTCACCGGCGCGCCCTCGTTTTTTCCGCTCTCCACGGTGGACCTGCTGACGGCGGGCAACGCCCTTATTATCTTCGACAAAGAGAACAACAAACTTTTCGAAAGCAAGCTCACCTACCCGGTCGGCGAGGCCTTCACCACCGGCAATTTGGCCGGTCATTTGACGCCCGCGGCGGAGCGGACCCGCACGCTCTATTTTTTTGACCAGGGCGTCCTGACGGCCCTGGCCCTGCCGTCGGGCGACGTGCGCTGGCGGTTGACCAGTTTTGGGGTCAGCGGCATCCAGTTCGACGATCAGGGCATGCTCTACGTGAACTCCACCACCGCCGGGCCAGAGGACATCCAATACGCGGACACCGTGCGGGTGGAAAAAATCCATCCGGTCCTTCTGAAAGTGGATCCGGCGGACGGCAAAATCCTATGGAAAGCCGAACAGCGCGGCCAGCAATGCCTGGTCTCCGGCAAATATCTCTACGGGGAAAGTGTGGAGCAGGGGGGGCTGGGCATCGCCAACGCGCTGGGCGAGGCCCTGAACGCCCCGCCAAACGACTCGGTCGCATTTCATCTTTACAGGATTGATCCGGCCACCGGCGAGGCGCTTTGGGACCTTTATTACGCCCAGCGCCCGGCAAATCTGGCCGTCCAGGACAACCGCATCCTGCTGCGATTCGGCGACGATCTGGAACTCTTCAAATTCCTCACGTTTTGATGGCGGTGGCGCTGATTTCAGTGATGCGTGAGGTCCGCCTCGGCCCGGCCTGAGATACTGACGCGCAAACTCATTTGCCAATGCGGGCTGCGTTGCGAATCCGGTTCAGCGTGGCTTTGCCGTAAGGCCGGTGCGAACTGCGCGCCCCTTCGAGCAGCGCCGCCTCCAGCGCGGGTGATTCGTAATCATCGCGCAGTTCGAGCGCTCGGAGCGCGTCGCGCACCACGTCGCTTTCGTCCGCGTAACGTCCGCTGCGCACCTTCTCTTTTACGAGCGTTTCCAGTTCTTCCGTCAACCTGACTTTCATAAAAACAGTGTATCCGTTTTGGGAGGGGGCGGCAATTTCATTTCGCCGCGCTCCCTGGTCGCCCGGCTTGTCCGCCATCCGCTCCGCCTTAGGATGCGCGCTGGCGGAGAAATGGCATTACAAGTGAGCCGCAATCCGGGATCACTTGGCTCTCAAGCGCCGCCGGGTTTGGAGTCCTGGTTAAGCTCCAGGCGGAGGTAGTCGTAAACGACGCCGGAAGTCAGTTCGCCGGCGGGGACGGTGAGCTGGATTTCGTTTTCGCCCGCATTGAGCAGCGCGGCATCGAAGGTCTGGGTGTACTCACGCCAAACGCCCGTGTCGGTGTTGTAGCGGAGAGCGTTGGTGGATATGAACTTGATCGAGCCGACGCTCTTGCCGTTGACCCCCACCGCGAGACCTCCAGGAGCGCCGGGATTGGCGAGGCCAGCGGTGCCGTCGGAGCCGGCCAGAGCCACGCGCAGGAAGGCCTGGCCTTGAGTGGCCTTGTCCATGTTGAATTTGATGGTCCAGGTGGTTGCCCGGCCCCGGCCAATGGCGCTCCACATGTCCTCCTGGCCGGTCGCAGCCTTGACCCAGCCAAAGCGCTGGTTTGCGGGGTCCTTGGCGTCGGGATTCAGCCAGGCGGTGGATTCTCCGTGCGGCACTTGCTCAAAGAACCAGTCTTTGTGGTAATCGCTCTTGCCAATGGTGTAGGTGATGTCGTTGGGGAACAGGAGCGGGTAGCGCACGCACCAGCCCCAGAGCCAGTAGTTGGAGCCGTCGCCCTTGAAGAACTTGCCGCCGGTGCGGTCGGGATAACCAATCTCCCAGACTTGCTTGCCGTAGCGGACGGGCTTCCATTCAAGGTTGCCCAAGTCCAGGGTCTTGCCCGCCTGGACGGTGATGTTGAAATTGGTGTATTCGCCGAGGACGCCGTCGGCAAAGGCGTGGAGGGTGTAAGTTCCGGGGCGGACATTGGGGATGGTGAATTGGCCGTCCTCAGCGCCCACGGTCCAGAACTGGTAGTAATTGGCGTCGTGATCCCAGGTGACGAGGTTGCCGTTGCCCGCGCGCTGGGCAAAGGCGCCGCCCGCGCCGGTGAAATCCGGGTGGGTCAGGCCGACGTTCAGATGAGGCAGCTTGGTCGAGGCGGCCTGCGGGTCGTTGAGCACCAGCTTGCCCGTGACGGCGGCGCGCCCGGCTTTCTGCGGATAATCCAGGCCTTGCACCCAGGCGAATGGCCACTGGGCTTCGATGGATTTGGCCTGATCGAGGGCGTCGTGAAACAAGGCGTTGGCGTTGGCCGTCCAAGCGGCTGGGATGGTGGGATTGCCCGCCGTGGCCGCCAGAGTTTCGAGGTCGGCCTGGGAGGGGGTCTGGGAGTTTTGGAGGGCATTGCAATAGACAAAGATCGGGCCGACGATTTTGTTCCAAGTTTCCCCGGCGGGGATGTTGCACTCGGCGCCGCCGGCGTAATGGCCGGAAGTCCAGTAGTCGAGCATGGTCGCCTCCATGTGGCAAACCAGATCAATCCGGGTGGGGCCGCCGCCCAGGTATTCGAAGGAGGGGTTGATGAACCAGACGCCGACGTGATCCTTGATGCTGGACCAGCCATAAGCGGGAAGCTTGTACATCTCGGCGCAGTAGCTGTATTTGTGCTCCACGGAATTCTTATAAATGCCGGTGCTGAGAATCCGCTGCTCCTTGGCATGAATGGTCACGCCCGCGCGCGTGTCCTGCATGCTGCACATGGGCATGTTGCGGTCGGCGTCCACCGAGAGCCAATCAAAGTGGTCTTGACTGAGCTGGTTGATGAAGCGGCTTTCGCCCTCGCCGGCGGCGGGATACCCGGCCCCGTGAGAGTAAATGGCGTAGGTGTAAATGCCGCTGACGCCGCGTTCCAGGGTGTAGCGCACTTCAATGTCCATGCGCCCGTTGACCCCTTTGACGTCCACCTCGGCCCGCGCGCCGCCGTTTTGCGCCGGGTCAATGGTCAGCGTCTGGGTCACCTGGCCGGAGGGCGACTGCTCCCAGATGCCGCCCGGCCCCATGATATTCATGCCGTGATAGACCAGCCGGGGCATATTGCCGTTGCGCTTGTTGATTGTCGCCTGGATGATGCCGTTGTCCATCGTCCAGGTCGTGCCGTTGTCGGTGACGGTCACGGGGGCGGTGGCATCGGGTTTGGCGACAACCGGCGGGCCATCGGCGGCGCGCAGCGCCGGCGCAGCCAGGGCCAGGGAAAGGAAGGCGGACACCAGGAGGCCGCGCGGGGCGGCAGACAAAAGTGTATTCATGGGAAGCAAGAAACTCCAAAGGGACGGGGGGAGCAAGAATATTGTGGAGAGATCGCACGGCATTGGCGGGGGGAGCAAGCTGCCCGGCCCGCTGGATATCTTTCAACGCTTGTCTTTTCAAGCGGGCTTCTGGCACTGTTATCGCGGCATTAGGCGGATAGAAATTAGTTGAGGGATTGCCGAAGTGGCGAAATGGCAGACGCATCCGCCGTTGCTAAAGCTATGGCGGATTGGGTCAAAGGGGGTAATGTGATTGTTGAGCAGTGGCATGGTGCAGGCAGCCGAAGTGGCGAAATGGCAGACGCACAGGACTTAAAATCCTGGGCCTGTAAAAAGGCGTGCGGGTTCGAGTCCCGCCTTCGGCACCAATATGTGTAAGTTGTTTAATATAAGAAACAAAATGAGTTAATCCTATGAAGTAGAAGGTTAGAATTGTGCGCAAATTGTGTGCAATAAATGGAATCCGTCATCTATCTTCATAGTGATTCAAAGAGCTTCAAAGCAGCGTTGAATGAGGAAAGTTCACGCGGGCCAGCCAATAAAGAAGCGTGCCGAAGCCTGCCTTTGCCACCCCGCAACAGCCCCATCTCGTGTGTTATATATTATTGACAGAGGCGCAGAGTCTCTGTTGGTTCCGCCTCCTCCGAGACCCGGGACCTGACCCCAATTCAAACCGTAAGCGATAAACGCCAGCTCCACCCGGACAGGCGTTTTTGCTTTTCCACAGCACAAGGAGAACCATGAGCCCAATTGCAGCAGAGGTATTATTACTGAAGTCGTTCCCAGAATTCGTTCCGCCGTCCCGACCGCCGTCAATGGCGTCGGCTGCGAAGAGGCCGAGGAAGTCATACAGGATGGCCCGGCGCTGGCCGCGAAAATGATGTGCAGCGCGGAGCGCAGCGGCAAACGGGCGACCCGGGCGGCCACCAGGCGTCGTGGCGAGATCAGCGCGGGCAACGTCGCCTATTACGCCATCCAGCACCTCCGGTCCGGCAGGCGCAGTGTGGGCTACAGTTCTGCTGACGTAATGGCCACGGCAACGCAATTGAAGGGCAGAACCCGGTTAAGCTCGTTGGAAGAGGCGGTCGCCACGGATGAGGAAACTGGTGGAGAAATCTTCCTGCTGCACGACGTTTTGTCGGACACCCAGGAAGATCCTGGCACCCGGGCGGCCCGGAGAGTGGATTGGCAAGAATGCCGTCGCCATGCTCTGGATGGGCGGCACCCCTTCTTCGGTTACGGCTGCAATTCGAGGGAGCCGGCATTAGTGGGGGTGAGGAAAAAACCTCCGGCGTTGGTGGTGTCCTGGAGGATGGCTGCCCAGGCGTCCTGGGTTGTCTTGCCGTGGGCGAAGGTGAGAGTCAAAAGACCGGTTTTTGGATTGATGGAGCCGGTCAAGGAATTGGTCGGCAGGGTGCCCAAGTTTTTCAGTGAGTTGGCCCGGACGGCAATGTTGGTGTAGGTGAGGAGCAGACCCGCGTTGGAGAGGACCAACTCTCCGTTGCTTAATGAAATGGCGGAGGTGTTGGCGGGCGGGTTGGTCCAGAGCGCGCCATGAACGGACAAGGTGTTGGTAAAGCCGTTGGTGTAGCGCGCGGGAGAGCGGAGCGGATTTTTGATCCAGGCCAGGGCACTGGGGGGGGCGGCGGCCTGGAGATTTGTGAGATTGATCCAGCCCAGCAGCAAGCCGGCGCCGGGGCGGGCGGTGGTGTAGAGGCTGGCGAAAACAGGAAGGTCGCCGGCCTGAGATACAGGCACGGTCTGGTCATAATGGGTCCCATCGGCCAGTTCGCCGCTGAGAGTCGCCACGCCCGCATGGTTGGTGACCAGGGCGTAGCCGTCGCCAGGCGGCGACACAGCCGAAACATCAGCGGTCGGTGAAAAAAGGACGGTGTACTCGGCCGACGGCAGGACTCTGGAAGCCCACTGGGCGGTCAGCGGAGAGGCGGAAACGGTTCCGGTAATTTGCGGAACCTCCGTGTCCAGAGTCAAGGCGACCGGGACCGGACCGGCATCGAAGTTGGCGTGGCCGGAAGCGTCGAACTTGTTGGAGAACGGGTAATTCGTCCCAGCCATCAACAACTTGCCGCTAAAAGCGCCTGTTTTCCCAAGCGCGAGGTTGTAGAGCATCCCGGAGGCTGCCTGGCTGACGGCGGCGGCGGGATAGAAAAGGCCGTTGTAAGTCCCGGCCACAGGGGGGAAGAAATTGGTGATGAAGGTGACTGTCAATACCAAGTTTGAATGCATGACAAACGGCAGGGCCGGGGTGTCGCCGCCGAAGCCCGCGCTGCTGACCCAGTTGCTGAAAAGGGAGAACTTGTCCGGCATGGCGGTAATCGTATAGTTCTCGCCCAGGTTGAGCATCGCGCCGTTGGCGGGCAGGGTGTTGCCGGCGACGGAGGCCGCGCCCTTGAAAGTGCCGTTGCCAGGTCCGGCATTGGTCACAGTCAATCGGGACTGAACTTCGTAAAAGAACTTTCGGGAAACCGCGGCGGATTGGTTGCTGTTAACATCCACGCAATATACTGTCAGGACGTTGGGGCCAGGCGAGGGATCGAGGGCGATGGACCAGTTGAACCCCCCGCCGGCGCTTGCGGTCAGCGTGGCAGAACCACTGGAGGAGGAGACGGTAAAACTGTTCTCCAAGGACCAGATGACATCGGTGATTGGGAAGTGGCCGGAGGCGGTGCCACTGCCTTTGAAAGCAGGCCCGGGGGACCGCAAATTCGCCGCCGGGGAGGATATGGCCACACGGGGAGCAATCGCGTCGAAAATCGCTGTCAAGGCAAAGCCGGGCGCCATGATGAAAGACAGCGTCGGAGTGGAACTGCTGCCGTTGGGGCCGACCCATTTGCTGAAGGTGGAAAACGGGTCCGGTCTGGCCGTGACCGTGTAGCTCTCGCCAAGGTTAAGCATGGCGCCGTTGGTGGGAAGGGTGTCGCCGCCCACCGCGGCGGCGGCGGTGAATGTGCCATTTCCAGTACCAGACTTGAGCAGCGTGAATATAGCCGGCACTTTGTAAAAGAAGCGATGGAAAACAATGGGCGAGCGGTCTCCGGAAAGATCCTCGCATTGCACCGCCAGGGTGTTCGTGCCGGGCGACGGGGTCACCGCGATGGACCAGTTGGAGACCGCGGCGCCCTGAGTCAGCGCCGCCAGATTAGAGATGACCGACCCGGCGGCGGCGTTGGTCAACCAGTAAACCACATCGGCCAGCCGGACATTGTTGGAATTGACCCCCGCCAACAGCGGCGCGCTGGCGGCGATTCCTTTGAAGACAGTCAAAGTGGTGCGCGCGCCCTCCGCCGGAGCGGTGATGGAAACAGCGGGGGATTGCCGCTCGGTAAAATCCGCTGTCAAAACGAGGTTTGACTGCATGACAAACGAAAGAGTTTTGCCGTAGCCGATAACCACCCCGTTGCTGACCCAATAGTTGAAATCCGAGGAAACCGGACTGGCGGTGTCGGAGTAGCTCTGGCCAATATCAAGCGTCGCCCCGTTGGCGACGCTGAATCTGCCGGTGCCACTTCCCGTCGCCAGGACGGTCAACCGCGCCGGCACTTCGTAGAAGAAAACCCGGTAAGCCGCCGGCGAGAGGTTTCCCGAAACATCCAGGCTTTGCACAGAAAGAATGTTCGTGCCGGGGAACGGAGTCACCGCGAAGGTCCAATTGGAGGCGCCGCCGGCGCCCGGGGTAACGGCGGCCAGCCCCGTGATGTTGGAACCATTGAAGAGATTGGTGAGGGAATAGATCACGTGGGTCAGCCCGACCTCGTCAGGATTCGCATTGGAGGAGAACGGCGCATTGGTGGCAGTTCCGGCAAACACCGGCGAACTGGTCCGGGCATTGGGCGTCGGCGAAGATATCGCAACCCCGGGCGGCGTTACGGTCAATACCGTCACGGCGCTGGTGAGAGCGCCCCAAGTGTTGCTGATGAGCAGCGCATAGCTTCCGACATCACGGGGAAAAACGGGACTGATCCTCAGAGTGTTGCTCAGCGAACCAAAGATGTCTCCGCCGTCCGTTAAATTGGTTCCATCCCTCAACCATTGATAGATCATGGGCTCCAACCCTTGGGCCTGGTGGGAGAAGATGACCGAGGCGCCGACCAGCACGTTGGTCAGGCCTGGCGGAGGGCTGGCGAGGGTGAGAAAGTACGGCGGGATGAAGTCAGGGCCTATTTGGAAGATGACGCCCGAACCGTTGGTTCCTCCGGCGGCGCAGGTGCCGTAAAAGCCGCCGGCGCCGTCGGCGGTCAGAGCCGCGGATGGATCCGCGCCGTCTGCATTGTCAGACTTGGCGTCCAAAGGGCTGAAGGAATAGGCGCCAAAATCGCCCGCGGGCGTCATTCGGAAAAGGGTCCCGGCTCCATTGAATCCGTTGGTCGGGACGGTTCCATAAAAACTGCCATCCGCACCCAGACTCAAGGCAGCGCCGGCTCCGGCATTGAGCTGCGGGAATGAATGGAGCAAGGTGACGCCGCCAGTGTTGGTGATTTCAAAAATGGAGCCGCCCCCCTGCGAGCCTCCAAAAGCGCTGGCCCCGTAAAAATTTCCGTTGGTTCCCTGCACCAGCGCGGAATCCGGGGTGATGGGATTGCTGCCGGGCGCCAGGCCGTTGAACGAATAAATCTGGGTGAAGCCGCCCGCCACCGTAAACTTGAAGAATGTGCCGGCATTGTCCACGCCGCCTTGCTGAGTTGTGCCGTAGAAGGCGCCATTGCTTCCCAGAGTCAGAGCATTGGCAACCGACCCGTTGGTGGTGGCCGAGCCGCCAGCCGGCGCCTTCAAGGAATACAAGCTGGTGAACACGCCGGCAGGTGTGATTTGAAAGATCGTGCCCATGTTGTTGGAGCCGCCGTATTCCGTCGTCCCATAAAAATTACCGTCCTTTCCAAGCACCAAAGCCCCTGTCGGCGCCGCGCCGTCAACGCTGGTTGCATGGCCCGACAAGCGGGCGATTTCCGCGCCGAAGGTGTGCAGGGTGGCGAAGGATCCAGAGGGAGAAATCTCAAAAATCGTGCCGCTGAAGTTGGAGCCGCCGCTCCGGGTGGCACCATAGAGATTTCCGTTGGTTCCCAGCGCCAAATCGCCTGGACCCAGGTCGTAAACGACCTCGCCGGAATCGTTGGTGGCCGCCGGGAAAGAATATAGGTTGGAGAGGCTGCCGGTCGCGCTCATGCGGAAGATGGAACCCGCGCCGTTGTCGCCGCCATGCCGGGTGGTTCCGTAAAAATACCCATCGGAGCCTGGCAACAGGCTGGAGGCCGGCGCCAGCCCATCGCAGTTTGTCACCGGTGTGGCAACGGGAAACTTTGGGGCCGTGAACGTGTAAAGCACCATCGGACCCGCCACCAAAACAGCCGGGCAGGCCAGCAGCCATGGCGCCACGGCGGCAAGCAACATCAGCCACGCCCGGCGGCGTTGACCAGGCGACCGGATAAGAGACGCGCGGATGCCGACTGTCATCATACACATTAAGAGGTTGGACTTTCCTCAAAAGCCCCGCCCCGAGTCAAGGCATTATGCCCCAAAAGCGCGGATGTCACACGAATGTCACGCCGCGGCCTCCAGAGAATTGATCCCCGGAAGTCGGAGGCGCGGGGCGGCTTGCCGCACAATTGTCACAAAATCTCCCTTGATCTGACGCGGAAAGATGGTACCAAAAGACCCGCAAAAAGCACTGTAAAGCCAACTAATAATGAATCTAATACATAGATTAGCGGGCGTTGTGGCCGGGGCGGCCGCCTTTCTCGCGCTGGCCCCAGCCGCGGCGGCCCAGGTTTCCGCGGACGCGCTCCTGGACAAGCTGGTGGCCAAGGGCATTCTCAAGCAGGACGAGGCGGACCAGCTCAAGAACGAGGCCCTGACCAACACTCCGCCGCAGATGGGCTCGAAGTTCAAAATCAGCGACGCCATCAAAGGCATGGAGTTGTACGGCGACCTGCGGATGCGCTACGAATACCGCGGCGCCGAGCTGGATCCCCAGACCCAGCCCGGAGTGTACGATACGGCCAACCGCTGGCGCTACGCCCTGCGCATCGGCATCCGCGGCGACTTGACCAATGACTTTTATTACGGGTTGCGGCTGGAAACCTCCCAAAACGAGCGGTCCACTTGGAACACCTTTGGCAGCGTCGGCTCCTCTCCCTACAATGGTCCCTTTAGCAAAAGCAGCTATACCCTTTATATCGGGCTGGCCTACCTGGGATGGCGCCCGACTTCGTGGCTGGACGTCTCCGTCGGCAGAGTGCCGCAGCCTCTCTATACAACCCCGATGGTCTGGGATTCGGACTACACTCCGGAAGGGGTGGTGGAAAAAATCAAATTCACCCACGGCCCCGCGGACTATTTCGCGACGCTGGCGCAATATGTTTACCAGGACACCACCCCATCCAGCGATTATCAGATCCAAGGGGGATCCACGGCGGCGGTGGAATTGGGGGACTTCTCCGACAACAACGCCTACCTGCTCGCCTGGCAGTTGGGGGCGACTTACCATCTCGACGCCGAAATCTCCGCCAAGGTGGCGCCTGTCTTCTACACTTATGTGGGGCATGGCAACGCCAGCGCCGGATATTACGGCCCTTTTGTGGGACAGGGAATCGTTGGATTCACCTTCGATCCGGGAAGCAGCACCAGCGGCGTCCCCGGAGCGTTTGGCACCACTACCAGCTATAATCAGACGGGGATCAATGATCTTTCCATCATTGAATTGCCGATGGAGGTGGACTTCAAAATCGGCTCCCTCGACGCCAGGGCATTTGGCGATTTCAGCATCAACTTAAAGGCGGATGACCGCGCCCGCGCGGCGTACGATGCCGGCACCGCGATTGGCGGGCCGTCTGTTTTCCCAGGCGGGCTGCAATTAGGTCAAGACCAAGCCATGCAAATGGGTCTGGCCGTCGGGAATAATCTGGATTTGCTCTATGGCTCAAAGCCGAAAAAAGGGACATGGGAGGCGCGCGTCTATTGGCAGCACGTCGAACAATATGCGCTGGACCCGAACCTGCTCGATTCTGACTTCTTTGAGGGCCGCGGCAACCTGCAGGGCATTTACGCCGGCTTCGCCTACAGCCTCACCGACGCCATGATCGGCACCTTCCGCTACGGTTTGGCCGAGCGCATCAACAACCAACTGGGCACCGGCGGTTACAACGCCGACTTGCCCCTGCCCAACCCCATCAACCGGTTCCAAATAGTCCAAGTGGACGTGACTTGGAAATTCTAGTTTTCACGGAAGCATCGCTGAACCGCTCGCGCTGTCACCCAATTGTCACAGCCCCTGCCTTGACTCCAATTGGATTTGCCGGAAAATGGGGGTCGCAGGAACAGATCAACAATTATGCGCGCGCGTTCAAACATAAGGCGGGTCAATCCGGCCCTTGGCGCATTTTTCCTGGCCTTTCTCGGCGCGTGTCGCGTCCTCGCCGTTGACGCCGACCCGAACCCCTACTCGGTTATCATTGAAAAAAACGCCTTTCGTCTGACACCGCTCCCGCCCCCGGCGCCGCCAACCGCCGATACCCTTGGTTTGCCGACGGTGTTCTTCAGCGGCACCGAAACAATTGGCGGCCAAGTCAGGGCCTTTCTGGCCGTGATGCCTGCGGACTCGAAGAAGAATGACCCTGGCGCCCCGGAAAGAAAAGAAACCACCTCCTATTTAGTCCTCAGCGAGGGCCAATCGGAGGGATCGTTGCAGTTGGTCAAGATCCACCCCGACCAAGAGGCGATTGACATCATTATTTCAGGCACATCCATGACCCTGACGATGAGGAACAACGGCTTTGCCAGAATCGCCTCCAACTCCCTGCCCGCGCCCGCGCCGAATCGGGTGGGGCAGCGTCCAGGGGGCCTCGGGACCGCCGCTGTCCCAACCACCCAGGGGCGGCCCGGAGCGCCGGCGCCTGGGGCCGGCGCGGGCCTGATCGCGGACGGCAACAGAGTCGGAGCCGGCAATAGTGGCGGTCTCATTGCCGGCGGGAGCGCCTTTGGCGGCATTTTTCAAAATCCGGCAAATGGGGCCGCGGGAAACTCATCTCCCTCCTCTCTCTCCTCTCAACCCGGAAACGGAGCAAATTCCCGACAACCTGGAGCCTCGCTGGGTGGAGGTTATCAGAACTCCATCGCCAACGGAACTGCGGGCGGCAACGGTGGCACTCTGGTTGGCGGAGGAAGCGGCTCTGGCGAGGTTGCGTCCGGCGCCCCCGATCCCGGGGTTGCTCCGGTTGTCCCTGGCTATGCGGATGGAATGGATGGAGTTGTTTACATGAATGGGAAGCGAGAGTTGTGGACTGTACCGGGTGCCTTCGGCATGTGATTGGGCTTTCCCGATGCAAAGGCTTGCTCGCTGGGGCACATCCCGCACGGGCGCGCCCGCCTCGTAGAGTTTGATTTCCTTCGGCAACTTGGCGGTCAGATCGTCATCGGAGAAATCGGAGAAATCGGAGGTTTTTCGGGGGGGCTCTCCCAGGAACGCCCCGGAAGGAGGCTTTTGATTGTCACGAGCGATTTTTCTTATGTGAAGAATTGTTGACATTTTGGCCGGCGGGGGCAAATGAGGCGGCCTGCCTTTGCAGAATTGTTCTAACATGTTTGTGATAAGCAACTTACATGTTTTGCGGGCCATATCCTCTTTTCATCTAGTCGTGTCTGTTTTTGAGACGACGTGTTATTGGGATGCTTTATAGTCATCCTCAAATCGGACAGAGGAATGCTGATGTGAAGCTGGTCGGAATCAAAAAAGACCAAATTCCAGGATTGTGATAGAACATGTTGAAGCGCAATTCGTTGCGTCGAAGCAAGGCTAAATAAAGAACCAGGCCCAAAAAGCCAACCAAAAAAGAACAGAGACTATGATAAAACAACAAACAATGATGATTGCGATGGCGGGAGCGGCCTTCTTGGCGGCCACCCAGGCCCAGGCGCAATTCCAGTACAGCAACGAGGACCTGCTGTTGAACATCCGCGACGTGACCAATCCTACCAAGTATGCGGACCTGACGGTTGACCTCGGCAACGTCACCACCTTCACGTCCATGACGGGCACGACCGTGTTGGATACGGATACGGGAGCCGAATCCGGAACTTGGTCAACCACCCCAGGTTACACACCCTCCTTCAGCGCGGGGGATATGGAACAGAATTTTTATAAAAGTTCGTCTGTCCAAGGTTGGAGCTCGACATCAGTTACCGGCTTCACCGTTACGGGCGCCAATGCCGGCGGCGCCGCTTCCGGCGGATTGGGGGCCAACACGGTCTTCCTGGCAACCCCGACCGGGACGACGCAAAGCGCAGGCACACCCTTCGGGCAGATCTCGGCACAAGGATCGCTCGCCAACACGCTCGGCTCGATCGGGACTCAGGCGGCCGCAGGCACCAGCTCAAGTAATCCGGGCATTGACGATTATTATCTACAAAACGGCGCCGGGAATCCTGTTCTGGCGGCCCACGAAGTGAGCACATATTCAGGGGCGTCCGGCAGCTTCCAGGGGGAAGGCCAGCAAAGCCCCAGCGTCCCAGGCACCATTAACTTTGGCAGCCTTGTGGGGGCGGCTGTGGAAACCCAAATAAGCGCAGGCGGCGCGACTGAGTATGCGACGCTTTATGACGTGCCGCAGACCGGTCAGGCAGAAACCGAGCTGGGCTACTTCAGCATCTACGGCGATGGCGAAATCACTTACACGGAGCAGAACGAGATTCCGACGGCTGTGCCCGAGCCGTCCACCTACGCCCTCGAACTGCTGGCTGGTTTGGGCCTCCTGGCCGTGGCGTTGCGCCGTCAGTTCCGCCTGCTCCGGGCCTAAGAGCAGCCAAGCGACAATAAAAGAATAAAATTGCGAAAATCGAACAAATCAACAAAATCCGACAAAGAACAATTCAAGATCAACAAGCAAAACAACAAACAAAGATATGAAAATGATTAAATCCCTCGGCGCTCTGGCGCTTCTGCTGGGTCTGGCGACCGCGGCGAACGCCCAGAACAAAACCGTTTACATCACCGGCTCCACGGCCTTCCGGGCGCAGATATTCAACTCCCTGGCAAGTGACATGTCCCTGACTGTGTGCGGCCCCGACACTTCCGGCAGCAATAGCTTCACCTTCTCAGGCACCATCGCAGACCCCCATGGTCTCGGCTTCCATAACACTGGCACCGCGGTGGACGTTTTCTGCACCTTCGCCGGTTCCGGAACGGGAGTTCAGGCCTGCCAGCAGAACTACTCGCTGACGTTCACCAACACCGCCGTCAATGGCGGGGGTGTGACGGGAGGTTCTGTGCTTACCGAACCCGGTGCTGACATTGGCATGTCGGACGTGTTGCAGGCAGACTGCCCCCCGCCTGCGAGCGGCCTTCCCACGTTGAGTCAAGTTGTCCTGTCCGGCACGGATCCTTCGGGTAATGCGTATCAAGGTGTGGCCATACAACCGTTCACTTGGATCGCCGACTCACAGGCGGTTGCCGATGGCGTCAACACCATGGCTGAGAACACCATCGCCAACGCCTTTGGCAATGGCGGCAGCTTCCTGTCCTACTGGACCGGCACGGCCACCACTGAGGTCTATCTGACGGGCCGCAACAACGATTCCGGCACCCGGATTACGGCGCTGGACGATGCCGGTCTGAATATCAACAACCTGATCACCCAAAACGAGCTGGATGCCAATGGCATCAATTGGGACAACGTTGGCAATAGTGGATACTCCTCCGGCGGTTCTGTGGTCAGCGCCATCAGCACCTCCACGGCTCTTCCGGCCATTGGTTATGCCGGATGGTCTGACTGCCAGAAGCTTGCAAATGGCGCGGCTCCGATCACCTTCCAGGGCCAAAATCCCGGCTCAGTGAGCGCTTGGAACTTCACCGGATTGGAGGATGGCTCGTACACCTTCTGGACTTATGAGCACATGTACCTGGGCACCCTTTCGGGCACCGCGTTTGCCGACGGTAATGCGGCAGCCGACTTCCCGGCCGACTTGGTCCTGGCGATCCAGTACGAAATCACCCACACGTCCCCTCAGACGGCGGATGTGGTTAACAACATGAAAGTGTACCGCAACGGCGACGGCGGTCCAGTGGCCCACTACTAAGAAGCAAGCCTCCAAAGCAGGAGCACCCCGGTGGCATGACTGGGGAAAAGATATGGTGCCGGCCCGCAGGGGCCGGCACTTTCCTTCTGGGGGTTTGGCGCCTGTCGGCCCGTTGATTTCTGAGGAAATTCCCCAAGTGGCGTTGTGATCGAAGGCAAGCGGATACTGACCATCGCCCACGCCGTGGCTTGCGCAAGCGAGGGGCAAGTCGTGGCCAACGAGTCTGGAGACAGAGTCACAGCGTCGGTGGAGGGGATTTCACCTAAGGTTGATTTGGCGGTGCTGATTTCACGTCTTACATGGGGTGTGTGACCGGAAAGTAACCTGAATTCAAAAAGACCGTTTGGCCGGTGTTTTTTGCTTGCATTGTTGTATCTATAGGGATACAACTAGCCCATGCCAAATGCCATTGATCAACTCGCC
>Ga0181539_1002095_pt1 | contig 20632 bp, 17 predicted proteins | sample PEATcosm2014_Bin_46_FD_119767 | JGI IMG/M metagenome (GOLD analysis project Ga0181539, IMG submission 119767) | Peatland microbial communities from MTU Mesocosm Facility, Houghton, MI, USA - PEATcosm2014_Bin23_60_metaG | ecosystem: Environmental > Terrestrial > Soil > Wetlands > Peat | place... | reverse complement strand
GCCCGACGCATTGGCGGTCATGTGACCAAGAAGGAAGCAGTGACCGCCGCCTTGGATGAGTACATTCGCAGGCGGAAACAAGTGGAAATCCTGAAGCTGTTTGGAACGATCGAGTACGAGCCGCGCTATGACTACAAGGCAAATCGACGGCGCGATCGGATCGAGGAAGAGCGATGAAAGTGTTAGCGGACACATCTGTTTGGTCGCTCTCATTACGACGGAAAAACGCGGCTAAATTGAGTGTAGAGGAGCGGCGATTAACAGCGTTGCTGTCGGAAGCCATTAGTGACGGCCGTGTGGTTATGATTGGGCCGATCCGACAAGAATTGTTATCCGGCATCAAAGATCAAGCGCAGTTCGACAAGCTCAAAGACGCTCTACAGGTCTTTCGGGATGAACCGATTAACACCTTCGATTACGAAGAAGCCGCACGCCTATACAACGTATGCAGGAGTCAAGGCGTAGAGTGTGGGCCCGTGGACATTCTGATCTGCGCGGTTGCCGTGCGACGAAAATGGAAAGTGTTGGCCAGTAACGGGGGTTTGAATAAATGTTTGGAAGTCCTAGAATCTCTGCCTGAAGCCCGAGGAAAGGCCAAGACATGAGATTTTTCCACGAGTGCTCGGCAGCAGCTTTGTGCGCTGGACTGGCCGGCAGCAGTCGTCCGCAACCAAGAAAGCGAGAGGTGCAGTTTGTCGAGGAACGGGCGTTCGGAACATTGGGTGCCGATGGAATCTGATATAGCACACAAGTGCTATATCAGTATAGGTCAGGCGAACTTCTTTTTTACGAAACGAACCCAAAGTTTAGAGCGTTCGCAATCCTCATGTCGATCTGACCCGCGACTCGGAAATCCTCCCTCAGCGCCATGTTTGCGTAGGTCGATTCGCGCGGCCCTTTGCGGCCATTCGCGTCGCTCGGACATTGAATACCGTTGATACTGTTCCTCTGTTGACGGCTCAGGCTTATTGCCTACGCGCCCCGAGCCAGGCAGCCGTCAAATGGCTTGACAAGCCAGAGTAACTGGCCCAAAATTCACCCAGATCTTGGAGCGAACAAAGATGATGCGGAAAGTGTTATCACTAGCGTTGTGTCTCTTCCTGCCAAGCGCGCTTCTGGGCGGCAATACTGGCACTGCGATGGGGAATTTCAGCGGAGATGTCTCGGTGAATGGGCATGCTGTCCCACCGAATACCGCGGTCTTCCCGGGAGATAAAGTGATGACTGGGCGCAATGCCGCTGCGTACATCTCTCGCCCTGGTTTTTCGTTATCGCTTGGGAGCGAGTCTTCCGCAGAGTTGCTGGGCGGGGGCGCCCGGATGCTGAATGGCAGCATGCAAGTTAAGCTGAAGCGAGGCGCTGTCATCGAGTATGCCGACCTTCACATCAGCGCAGCTTCCGAGGTTGCGACGGTGGAGATTGTGTCGCGTAAAGGCTCGGAAAAGATCGCGGCGCACTCTGGTGATCTAAACGTGAGCGATGCTACGTCCAGTATGACGGTTCCCGAAGGCCAAGCCTTATACGCAAAGGCATCACCAGGGCCGGCACCGGATCAGCAATCTGGGGGAGGGCAACCCCCAACCCCGGCGCTTACGAAAGTCGGGTTTTTTGCTTCTCACGGGTTTTGGTTTGGGGCTATCACTACTGGCGTCGTGGTGGGTGGTACCCTTGGTGGATTAGCGGCAGCCGGGACTTTCACCAGCAGTACAAGCACAGCGCTTAGCCCAACCAAGCCGTAAGGTTTGATTAAGAAAATGAACATTTGATCAGGCCCTCACTCAGTGGGGGCCTTCGTGTTTATGCCTACGATATTTCTGGGCGTTCCGACTCTTGCATACATTAGGGGCCGTCTGAAATCGGAAATCGGCACTGCGTAACCAGTACCGGATTCTTAGGTGTTTATCGAGTTCACCGCCGTGAAACGTCGTAACCAAGCTGATGCAGCATGCAGTTCTGCATTTCATAAGGCCCCATGTTTTCGGGTTTGCTTGACGGAACGCTAATATTGCAAGGATCAAGCACTACGTAAGCATTGCAATAGCCGGTTCCTCCGTTACACTGAATGATCCCGGTTGGGTTGGACGGGTGGTTGGGGGTGTCGGGCCCGGCGGGGACGTCTGGGACTGAAGCAACAACAATCCCTCGTGCCTCCAAGGATGCGGCATTCGGGTCCGGCGGAATGAACCCTGCACAGGAAATCGCCCCGGTGTAGCAGTTGGGATCGGCTGGTTCATTCTGTAGAACCCGGTAGGCAGCCCAGAGATCGATCCATTGCGAAGAAGTTTGTGTCTGTGCCTGGCTCCACGTTGCTTTAGCGAGAGTTTGAAAATCTGCATCTTGCAGGTTCGTCTGATTTATAAATGCCGGCGTGTTAGCGCCCATTTGAGTAGCTGCTCCACATGCGGTAAACAATAACGATGCAGTGACAGCGAGTGTGACCATCAAGACTCTTTGAGTCGCTAAAGTCGGAGCATACCTGAAACGATTCACTGGAAAGACTCTTCCAGGGGAATAAGGGTTAATGTTTACACCGGGGTGGGAATTCCCGGAGTCGATTGAGCGCTCGTGCGCTACTAGCCCAATCTGGATATTGAGAGATGCTGGCTGGCGCTCAGTGGGATTGCCGCCGGTATAAAAAAAGTCTGCCGGTTGCTAGCTCGGCGCCCGCTCTCGAACTGCAGGTGGGAGACGTGCCCCACCCGTAAGCAGGGCAGTGTTAAGTTGTTAAGGGCTCGATGACCTCAGAAAGGAAGTGGAGCACGCTACCCAGTTGCCAGAACTCCTACCTTGAGCGGCGATCGCCTTTCGCTCGGAACGCAGCGGTGGAGCCGACTGCGGTTTGAACACTATTTGGCTAAACTGGGAATTGAGCGATTATGATCGACATCCATAACCACGTGCTGCCATTTGTGGACGATGGCGCCCAATCGATGGAGGCCGCCATTGAGATGTGCCGAATCGCACGGCGCGATGGTATTACCCATCTCGTTGCCACTCCGCATGCGAACTTCAAGTATAACTACGACCGCGATGCTCATCTTGTGCGCCTTGCCGAACTGCAGCGGCAGGTCCCGGAAATCAACCTCATGCTTGGCTGTGATCTGCATCTCTCATTTGAGAACTTCGAGGATGCCATCGCGAACCCCAGGCGGTATGCAATCGCGGACACCCGGTATGTACTGATTGAATTCAGCGATTTCGGGGTCCCGCGTATCGTCTTAAATTCGCTTCAACAACTGCACGGCGCCGGCATGTTAACCATTGTTACGCATCCCGAACGCAACTCGCTTTTACGCGACAGGTTCGATCTGCTAGAAGAGCTGGTGAACCTTGGCAGCACCCTTCAAATCACCGCGAATTCGCTAACCGGATTCTGGGGGGAAGATGTGCAACGTTCTGCTGAGAAAATGTTACGAAGCGGCCTGGTGCACATAATTGCCACCGATGCCCATGATCCCAGGAGGCGGACACCGGTGCTCTCCAAAGCGCGCGCCATCGCCGCCACGATGGTCGGAGAGGAACCCGCTAATCGGCTCGTCAACGACTATCCAGCAATGGTCATAGACGATCAAATCATTGAGATTTGAAATCGGGTTGTTCGGAGTATGCGGCAGCATCTTTCCGCCCTCGCCATTCGACCAGACCAGGCAGCGTTGGCAAGGGAATCAGCCGCAATCCTTCCATCAATCTACTGGCCTATTCTTACTCCGCCACAGTGTTCTACTTTTACTCCGCTCTGACACCTTCCTCTCGATTCCGGGAAACGCCTTCCCAGGAACTCATCAAACGACCCCAGATTCTCCAGTCGCCAGTATTGTCCTGTCCGTACCTCGCACAGATAGCCTGCGAGCTCGACAAAGTGCGGCACGGCGCCGGCTCGGGTCCTTTTCTGCGCTTGCCTTATAGTAACTTATAAGTCACAATGACGGAGTGACTGAGGTTCGCCGGTACATCGCCGGTGCGGGAAAAACTATAACGAAAGGACGTGCAAGCCGTGAAAGATAAGGCGAGCATTCTCCATGATGAAGCAATGGTTAAGGAACTGCGCGAGAAGCCAAGCTCCGCCGCCGAGTATCTGAGGGCGGCACTGGAAGACGGGGAAGAGCCACGGGTGCTGCTGGTGGCCCTACGCCGAGTAGCTGAAGCCCGGGGCGGTGTTGCCAAGGTGGCCAAGGCCGCCGGGGTCGAACGCGAGAGCCTTTACCGAGCGCTGTCAGCGCACGGCAATCCACGACTATCGACGCTGGTTGCGGTGACCAAAGCAATGGGTCTGAAACTTACCGTTGAACAATTTGCGCCGCCTGTTCAGGCCGGCAACATCCGGCTACTGGTGTTGGACTTCGACGGAGTGCTCACCGACAATCGCGTTCTAGTATCTGAAGATGGTAGCGAGTCTGTTTATTGCAGCCGCGAGGATGGGTGGGGAATTGGCAAGCTGACCAAAGCCGGAGTGGACGCCATGATCCTTTCGACGGAGCGTAATCGGGTTGTAGGAGCTCGGGCGCGCAAGCTTCAGATCGAGTGTGTGCAAGATTGCCCGAACAAACTGAAGGCATTGCAGGAGATTGCTCGACAGCGCGGGCTCAGTCCGAAGGAAATCGCTTACGTCGGCAATGACGAAAACGACCTGGAATGCATGTGCTGGGTCGGCCTGCCCATAGCAGTCGCGGACGCGAATGAGGCTGCAAAGAATATTGCCCGGTGGGTAGTCCCGCGCAACGGAGGGCAGGGTGCGGTGCGGATGGTTTGCGATTACCTCGTCCTGCAACGAACAAGTAAAAGCCGTACACGCTCGCAAAGCTGATGCTATGGAAATAATTAATGGTGGAGGCGAGGGGAGTTGAACCCCTGTCCGAAAATGCTGCCAGCAAGGAGTCTACATACTTAGTCGCATTCCATCGCGGCGCCCAATCCTGCGAGCGAACCCGCAAGACCGTGCCGCACGTTCACCTCTCGCGCTAAGAACGGACAAGAAACGCGAGCGGCTAGCCTGAAGGTCTCACCCCAAACTCCCAGACGTAGAGTTCAGAGCCAGTCCGCTGTATGACGCCCTTCCCGCAGCCCACGGACAAAGCCGCGGAGGACGGCTACCTACAATTAGGCAGCGTATGCCAGCTGTTGATTGTTGGCAATTATCGTTTTGCACACGATTACGGGTGCATGCACCCCGGTATGCCTCCTGGCCGCATCCATTCCCGTCGAAGCCGTGACGCCCCCATCTGAACTACATGTGCGTCGGCTGTATTGCACAGCCGGCCTAAACTTGTTTCAATTGCCGCAACCGAACAGCGGCTGCGCCAATTTCATGGCGACCGTTTTCAAAGATCTATCTTCAATCTTAGTAGATGGAGGAAAGAAGTCAACCCCCAGGCGGCTGGTTGGCCGCACTCCGAACAAGTCCAAACCGGGTTGAAGCCTTCTTCCTCTTACTCATTTGATGCTCCGAGAGACACCCGAGGCTCTTCAATTCGGGCTCCGGGCGGAACCTGATCCGCACCATTTACAATGGGTTTGCCATCGCGCCGTAACAGATCCGCTGGCTGTGATTCCGGGATTACGGAAAATTGAAACTCGAACGAGTTTGTCTCATCAATATTCCGTAACCCCGTTCAACAACATCTCAGTGCGCGGAAGAAAGCTGTGAGAGCATGCCGACGGCAGACCTGGTAAGAGATGAGATCAGCAAAGTGAATCCCGACTGTATTCGGTTCGAACAAATACCGCATGCCTCGCGGCTGTTTCTCGATTTTCTTGCACGCCCGGCGGGGTCCCCAATACGCACCGCGGTTGCGCGTGATGGGGTGGAGGGGCTGGATCGCTTCTTCGCCCCGAACAGCATTGCGGCCATTGCCGAACACGCGCGAGCCCTCAACTTCGATCCGCAGCGCCGGCAGGCCATTGCGGATGTGCTGGAGCGCCAGAACCGTGAGTGGGGAGCTTCCGACGCGACACTCGCCTCGATTGCGCGTCTGCGGGCTGGCGCGGTTGCCGTGGTCAGCGGCCAGCAGGTTGGACTATTTGGCGGACCTCTCTATTCGATTCTGAAGGCTGCGTCGGCCGTGCAACTGGCGGCAGAGCTATCGTCGAAGGGAGTCGATGCCGTGCCGTTGTTCTGGCTGGCGACCGAAGACCATGACCTCGCCGAGGTGAACCAGGTGGCGCTGCCCGCCGCCGATGGCCGTATGGAAATCGTGACGGCTCCGGTGGAGGCCGGCGCTAACATACCCGTCGGAGAAGTGCGTTTCGGAGCGGAGATCGAGCCGCTGGTCAAGCGGGCGGCACAGCTTCTTGGTCCGGAACTCAGCGCTATGCTGAAGTCCAGCTATCGCGCGGGCGAAACCTTCGGCAGCGCATTCGGCCGCTTGTTCAGCCAGGTATTCGCCGGCACCGGCCTCATCCTGCTGCAGCCGCTCGACAAGGATGTGCATGCCATTGCCAAGCCCCTGCTGCAAAGCGCCGTGCAACGTGCCGAGGAACTCGATCGGGAGTTGTTGCGCCGGGGCAAGGAGTTGCAGGCTGCCGGCTACCATGAACAGGTAAGAGTCACGGGCTCATCGACCCTGCTGTTCATTCTTCAGAACGGCGAGCGCTCGGTAATGCAGATCGCGGGCGACGATTTTCTGGTGCGCGCCCAGAGACTGCCGCGCGCCGAGGTTTTGCAACGGCTGGAAGAGCATCCCGAGCAGTTCAGCCCCAACGTGCTGCTGCGCCCGGTGGTCCAGGACTACCTTCTGCCCACGGTGGTCTACTTCGGGGGCCCGTCTGAGATCGCATACTTCGCGCAGGCGGCAGTGGTGTATCAGAATCTGCTCGGCCGCGTTACTCCCGTGCTTCCGCGCCTGAGCCTGACGGTGGTCAATGGCCGTCTGCAGCGCCTGCTGCGACGTTATGGGCTGCAATTGCCGGATTTGTTTCGCGGTGAGACGCACCTGCGCGAGCTGCTGGCATCGCGGGTTCTGCCAGCCGCCGTGCAGGAGCAATTTGGGCAGGGAAGCCAGACCATCGACAAGCTGATCGCGCAGTTCACGGAGCCCTTGCGAAAGCTTGACCCGACGCTGGTGGACGCCGCCGAGAAAGCGGGACGCAAGATGCATCATCAGGTCGAGCGGCTGGCGGGAAAGGCGGCGCGTGCCGAGTTGCGCAAGAACCAGCAATTGTCGCGTGAGGCGGCAGAGCTGATGAACGGTCTTTTTCCGGCAAATACCTTGCAGGAGCGGATCATTCCGGGCATTTTTTTGCTGGGTGCGCACGGAATGGGCCTGCTGGAGAGGCTGGTGGAGGCGGCCGGCAACCACTGTCCCGGGCACCAAATGCTTTATCTCTGAACCATATTAAAACCGCCGCTAGAGCGGTTTAGGAATTAGTGTATTCTGCGTTCACCGCCGGGCTGACTGTCACCCCAGCAAACGCCAAAAGCAGCGTTCGCTGGGGACTCCGTATGCCCGCCCGGCTGCTTTGACGACTACACCTTTCGCTAGACTGGCAAAACTGGGGTAACATTTAGGGCATGGCAAAGAACCCTCCATTGTTCGAAGTTGTTTGCCCATGCTGCGAGGCGGTGCTGAAGGTCGATTCCGCCACACGGTCCGTGATCTCCCACACGCCGAAGCCCACTCCCAAGATGTTTAATGATTTCGAGGAGGCGGCCCGCTCCATGCGAGAGCAGGAGGGCCGCAAGGAATCGATCTTTCGACAGTCCGTGGAGAACGAGAGAAACAAGTCGGATCTGCTGGAGAAGAAGTTTCAGGAGGCTGTACGCCGCGCTAAGGAGACTCCCGATACGCCCGGCAAGCCCTTGCGTGATTTCGACCTGGACTAGAGATTAGACCGTTTCTCGTGGACCACGACGACGCCGTACTCGCTCATTCGCATTCGCAGCATCTCCGCCCCCTGCTGCTTGGGCATCGCGGGGCACGCCGGGGCGCGCCGGAAAACACATTTTTTGCCTTCGATAAGGCGTTGCGCGACGGTTGCGACGGCTTCGAATTCGACGTTCGCCTCAGCTCCGATGGGCGCGGCGTTGTCTGTCACGATCCGACTCTGCATGGTCTGGAGATAGCGCAGTCGAGTTTTTCCGACCTGCTTGCCGTGCGCCAGGCAAAGTTGAATCTTCGGTCCAGCCACGGCGCTCCCCAGTTGCCTTGCCTCGAAGCTGTGCTCGCCAAGTACGCCGAGTGTGCTTTCCTCGACATTGAACTGAAAACCGAGGGTCTTGAAGAGGCGACGCTCCAGTTGCTTGCCCGCTTCCCGGCGAAGCGCGGAGCCGTCATTTCGTCGTTTCTGCCGGAGGTTCTGCGCAGGCTTGCCAGCCTGGATGCGGGGTCCCCGGCACGCGCCGCCGAGGGCGCCGTTGGCGATAGCAGTCCTGCCCATCCTCTTGGGCGCACCGCCTCTCAGAAGAGCCCACGAGTTGCGCGTGGTGGAGCAGAGAAGCTTCCGCTCGGGCTCATCTTCGATAATCGCGAGGCGATGCGGCAGTGGGATCGGCTTCCGGTCTCTCATCTTATGCCGCGCCATGATCTGCTGGACCGCCGGCTGGTGGATGAGTTTCACGCCGCCGGCAAACAGGTGTTTGCCTGGACGGTGAACCGGGAGCGCCAGATGCGCTCTCTGGCGGAGATGGGGGTGGACGGCTTGATTTCCGACAATCCGGAAGTGCTAAGCCGGTTTCGTAAAAGGTTTATCTCATAAAGGCCTGGAGAAATTTGCTCGCCCAGGACTTGAAGTTCGACTCCCATGCTTTGCTTGGCGGACTCCGCTCGGTTACATTGAATCGATGAGGAATCGATGAGCGAAACAGGCGAACGCTTCGAACGCGCCGTCGCAATTATGGCGCGCCTCCGTGCCCCCGGCGGCTGTCCCTGGGATCGGGAACAGACTTTTGACACCATCAAGCAATACACGCTGGAAGAGACCTACGAGGTGCTGGAGGCGATTGAGAATCGCGACTGGTATGAACTCACCAGCGAACTCGGGGACCTGCTGCTGCAAGTGCTTTTCTACGCGGAGATGGCAAAGGAAGACGGTCATTTCTCCGTGGACGACGTGCTGGACCGGCTCTCGACGAAGCTGGTGACGCGTCATCCCCACGTTTTTGGCGAGGTCAAGGCGGAAACCTCCGCCCAAGTGCTGCGCAACTGGGAGGCGATTAAGCAACAGGAGCGCAAGCAGCGCGAACCGGACCGGCTAGGGGAAGATGAAAAGCCGAAATCGATCCTCGACGGCGTCTCTTCGGCAATGCCCGCGCTGCTGGAGGGATTGAAGCTCAGCAACAAGGCCGCCCATGTCGGCTTCGACTGGCCCAACGTCGAAGGCCTCTTCGACAAACTCAAGGAAGAACTCGAAGAGCTGAGGCACGAGGTGAATCAGATTCCGCCGCCGGGGCCGATGCCCATTGGCCGCGGCATTGCCGGCGCCCGCGGACAGGTGCTGCCCGAGGAGCTGAAGGCGCGATTGGAGGACGAGGTCGGAGACTTGCTGTTCGTGCTGGTGAACATCGCGCGCTACCTGAATGTCGATCCCGAGTCCTCACTGCGCAAAACGAACCGCAAATTTCGCCGACGCTTTCAGCACGTCGAGGAGGCTTTGCGCCAAGCAGGGAAGAAGCCGGAGGACGCTTCGCTGGATGAGATGGAAGCGCACTGGCAGGCTTCCAAGAACGACGAAAAGTGACACCGCAGCGAAGGATACAGCGTCTATGGCGCTGCTCTAGTAGTCCCTGGAAAGGGCCGATGCGAGCTGCTCGCCCGACTTGCGGAGCATCTCGAGCGCCTGCTTCACGTTCATCTTGGGCACTGGACGGAAGTCCCACTCGGTTTCCGTCTGCTCGATGTGGAGGCGCTTCACCATCAGGATCTTTCCGTCAAACTTCAACTCCATACGGGTAGTGTCCCAGTGCCCGTTTCCCACGTCTGCCTGTTCGACGACGAATCTCCCGCCCTTATAAAGCCTGCCGAGAACTCCCCAGCCGAAATCCACGTCTCTGAACAGGGTGCCGTCGATCTTTGCCAGCCGCATGACGTTGGTATCGATCCAGACTTGGCCCTTCATTCCCTGGTAAACCTGCGTCTCGCGATCGGGCGGATCGAAATTTGGATTCGGCGAAAAGTCCAGCTTTACCACTTGGTGCCCCTGTGCCGTCGTTTCCGTTCCCGCGTAGGCGTAGTTGAACGCATCCGCCAGGGCGCAAAGAAGTTTCTGAGTGTGCTGCTCGTCTGCTTTCTGCTGCTTTGTCTTTTCGCGCATTTTTGCAGGATCGAGCAGGCGATTGATGCGGTTGTCATCGGCTTTGCGCTGCTCTGGCGTCAAGGGCTTGTCGTTGATGGCCACCAACCGGCCGATAAGGCCGTCCGGCGTCTCGACCATCTGCTTGGTCTGCGAACCCTTTGGCTTCGCTACACGGTCCATCCACATGTAGAACCGCGAGGTTTTCGGGTTCTCCATTTCGTTCGCTATGGCCTTGCGGACCAACTCGATAGGCGGCGTTGCCGGTTGAGTCTGCGGCACCTGCGCCGCGCCGAGCGCGCCCGCGAGGCACACACCAACCGCGATCAGCATCAGAGCTGCTGGAAGAACGGGATGTCGATAGCGAAGATGCATGATTGAAGAATCGCTGGCGCTTAATCTCGCATTCTTTAGACGACGCCCGCAGGAGCCCGTTGCAAATGTGAACACCGGAATCGGGAATTCCACTTGCCTGCAATAGCCTTCTGGACCAGTTTCGCACTAAAGCGGCCGGCATGACATTCCCTTGGATTTTTTTGGATTATCGATGAGGAAATTGCTTTTGCGTTTTGGGGCGCGAGTCAGTCCGGCGGAAGGAAGGCTCGTGGCGAAGAAAGTGAAGGAAAAACTTCAGATAAAATCTGTAAGATACTGAAATAACAATAAAAAAGCCAACGTTAGTTGGCCTCATAACTCGCAGATCTGACAAAATATCGTTATCGGTCCGGCTGGAAAGGCAGTCCCATTGTCTCGTCCGGAGCGCATCAGCAAAACCGCTGTTCCCCTGGTTTCGGCCATGCCGCCAGCGATCCGCCAACCGAACCGACGTTTACTCCTGATGCAAGATGCGGGCCAAACTCTCTGGCCGGGACTCGAAAGATTAATGGCACTGAAAATAAAGAGCTTCGCTGGTTTTTGCGGCCACATCAGGCGAGTCGTGACCGGATGTCAAAGAGTTCATCTACTCGTTACTAACTGATAATTGGCACTGAGTTCCACCCGGATGCTCCTGATGAGCATCTCGGTTCCTCTCTGCTTAGCAGAGTTGATGGCGCGGGCCCTATGCGTCGCCACCCATTCACCCCAGTGAGCGGGGTCTCCCCATTCACCCATCATCCTGGGAAAATGTCAGAGACTTCAGTTTCGAACCAGTTCCTTTTCCATGGCTGGAGTAAGGGCTTCTTTGACGGCCATTTCAGCCAGAATCGCCGTCGCATCGAGCCTGGTGAAGCCTTCCTTCAGATATGGGAATACCAGAGGTATCTCGGTGCATCCGGCGAGGACGGCTTCCGCCGCGTGGTTCCTGATGATCTCGTCGAGTTGCGCGAGGAACGGATTGTTCTCTATCTGTCCGGCCTTCACCGCGTCGATGGCGGCGTCAACGATTTTCTGTTCTGCCGTCGTGGGCGCCTGAAGCAGCATGCCAAAATCGCGGAACGCGTTCTGATAGAGCTGTACGTGTACCGTACCGATGGTCGCGAACAGCAGAATCCGGCCGGAAAGTTGCGAATAACGTTCGAACGCGTAGCCGGCGGCGCAGGTAATCATATTCAATATGGGAACCTTCACCGCGCGCTGCAGCTCCTGTATCCAGTGATGTGCCGTATTGCACGGCATCACTATGAAATCCACGCCGGCTCTTTCCAGCACCTGGGCCGACTTGGTCAGTTGCGCCATGGGACTCTCCCCGGCGTGCATAATGGCGTTCACCCGCGAAGGCACTTGGGGATTATTGTCGATAATGATGCGGAGATGCTCCTGGTCGACTGAGGCCGGAGTGCGTTGCACAATCTTGGCGAACAAATCCACCGTCGCCATAGGACCCATTCCACCCAGAATTCCGACGGTTTTTGACATGGACCGCTCCTTGAAGCTGATATCGCGCTTGCAAGCCTAAAATTAAGCTAGCTTGGCTCCGAAGTCGAGTGCAAACTAGAGCGGTTCCAAGGTTGATGTTTCCAGCGCTAGCACCGCCGGGCTGGACGCCCGGCTACTTCGCTGGGTATACCTTCCGCGAATCTGGTCTAAGAATCATGACTCGGCTTGGGATGCCTGGGGAACGGTCCGCCTCTGAAGTTGATTCTCAAGGAAACCGGCGGCTTGGCGGCCTTGCCAGGGCGGAATTGGGGCAAATTGATTGCCGCGCCGACTGGGGCCGCAGAACCGGATTGCCGCTGCACCCGTGGTTGGGTATAGTCGATGGGTATAGTCAAAGTGTTGGCTTCGCCGGATACCGGGGTAGCAATTGTCCGTCCCGGACCGGCAGCCGAATAGAGAGCGTCGCCAATGTGGAAATCGCGCAAAGATGATGAAACCCCGCCCCCGTTGTCTCCTCAGCCGCCGGTAGCTCCGGCTTGGGAGGCGCGTCCCGCACAGCCGCCAAAGGTGGAAGATTCGCGCGCCGAATCCGCGCGCATGCCCAAGACCGATGTCGCGCGGATTGGCCGCTCAGTCGTCGTAAAAGGTGAGCTTGCCGGGGCTGAGGACCTCTTCGTGGACGGAGAAGTCGAGGGGAGCATCGAGCTCCGCGGTCACAGCCTGACCGTCGGTCCCAACGGCCGGGTTCACGCGAACATCGTGGCCCAGGATGTGGTAATTTTCGGCAAGGTCGAAGGCAATGTGCGCGGCAATGAACGCGTGGAACTGAAGAGGTCGGCGGTTTTGCACGGTGACATCTTCACGCAGCGCATCGTCATCGAAGACGGAGCTTTTCTGAAGGGCGGCATCGATATTCAAAAGGCCGAGCCCAAAGCCGAGGTTCGTCGCGAGACACCGGCGGCGGCTTCGGCGGCAGCGCCTGCAAGCAGTCCTGCGCCCGCGCCGGTTGTTTCGCAGACTCCTTTGCTGGATGGCAAGTAGGCGAGTTCGCCTTCCCCGGAGAGAGCCCGGCTGGCGCTCGCGTAATCCTGATTTGAACGGCGGACCGAAACAGGTAAACGAGGTGGGTTTCTTTCGTAACATTTTCGGAGTCGATAATCCCGCCGGAGCGGGAGCTGGCGCTGGTGCGTCAGAACCCATGCGGCGCCGTTCAACGGGCTTCCACGAGTTCATCCGTGCGATCGGAAAGCCCGAGGGACAGGTCGTGCTGGACCTGGGGCCAACCTCGCCCGCCAACCTTCATTTCATTACCGGACTCGGACACCGCGCCTACAATGAAGACCTGTTGCTGGCGGCCAGCGACCCCGAGCTGTTGATTCCCGCTGCCGGCGGAGACGACAAGCGCACCATCAACGTGAACCGTTTCCTGGCTGAGAACCTCGACTACGAGCCCGAGACCTTCGATGCCATTCTTCTCTGGGATCTTGCCGACTACCTCCCCGAAGCGCTGGTGAAATCGGTGATCGATCGACTTCACCGGGTCATGAAGCCAAAGGGAATTCTGTTCGGGTTCTTTCACACCAAGGACGCCGGTCCCGAAGCTCCCTATTACCGCTTCAACATAGCTGCCGCAGATACGATTGAATTGCGCCGGGGACCTCAGTTCCAACTGCAAAGAATCTTCAATAACCGCCACATAGAGAACCTCTTTCACGACTACTCTTCCGTCAAGTTCTTTCTCGGGCGCGACAACATGCGCGAAGTTCTGGTCATTCGCTAAAAGCGTAGTAGGTCAATTTGGATGGTGCTTGGGGTGAATCTTTCTGCTTGGTGCCCCACGTTCGCCCGCGTCGGGGTCCCCAGCGAGGCTCGGCTTGCTGGGGTGATTGGGCTAACGTGGGGTAGTTCGACTGGCGCCCGAGTCCCACATCTGCTAACTGCGGCAGATGTGGGGCACCGTCCGAAAAAGTCGCGGGCGCAGCCCGCAACACCAGCGCGGCGATGTCATCTCTGACGCCGTGTCAGACGGTTTCCAGCTCTTCTTCCAGCAGTTGCTTGTTATGCAGGTCTGTATAGCAGCCGTTCAACGAGAGCAGTTCGTCGTGGGTACCGTACTCGACGATCTCGCCGTCATGCAGAACGGCGATGCGGTCGGCATTGCGTACGGTCGAGACGCGATGGGAGATGAAGATTGTGGTCCGTCCCTGCATGACCTCGCGCAGGTGATTGAGGATGTGGTCCTCGGTCTGGGTATCGACGCTCGCCAAGGCATCGTCGAGGACAAGAATGCGCGGGTTGCGTATGACCGCGCGCGCGATCGCCGTGCGCTGCTTCTGGCCGCCTGAGAGTGTCAGCCCGCGCTCGCCGACGGTGGTCGAGTACTTCTCCGGAAAAGCTTCAATATCGGTGGCGATGCGGGCGATCTCGGCCGCCCGCTGAATCTCTTCTTCGCGGGCGTTGTCCGTGCCAAAGGCAATGTTTTCCCGGACGGTCGCGCTGAAGAGAAAAGTCTCCTGCGGAACGAATCCGATATTCCGGCGAAGGTGTTCCAACTGAAATTCGCGGATCGGCCGTCCGTCAATCAGCACCATGCCCGGCTCCGCATCGTAAATGCGCGGGATGAGACTTACCAGCGTAGACTTGCCGCAACCTGTCGGGCCGACAATCGCCAGGCTGCTGCCTGCGGGAATCCTCAGGTTGATCTTCTTGAGAACGCGTACGCCCTTTGCGGCCGGCGCGCCGGACGGGTGAAACGCGGCTGCGGGCGAATCGCCGTTCTGGCCGTTACCGTTTGGCGAGCCTTCCAGCGGATAGGCAAAAGTGAGATTGCGGAACTCGATCTCGCCGCGAATCGGGGTGTCGGCAGCAAGTTGCGGCAGCGCTGGATCGTCCTTGATCTCGACCGGTTCGGTCAGAATCTGGTTGATGCGCCCCATCGAGGCGGTGCCGCGCTGGAAGATGTTGATGACCCATCCCAGAGAGATCACGGGCCAGGTGAGCTGTACCATGTAGGTATTGAAAGCCACGAAGCTGCCCACGGTCATGCGTCCGAAGAGCACTTCGCGTCCGCCGAGCCAGAGCACCAGCACGACGGCGAAGCCAAGTATGGTTTCCAGTGTCGGCCAGAGCATTCCCATCAGGCGCACCAGCTTCAGACTGCGCGCGATGTACTCCTTGTTCTCCGTCTCGAAGCTGCGGATCTCGGCTTCCTCCTGGGCGTAGGCGCGGATGAGGCGCGCTCCCGAGAAGTTCTCCTGCGCCCGGGCGGAGATATCGGAGAACATGGCCTGAATGCGCTCGAAGCGTTCGTGTATGCGTCTGCCGAAGTATTGCACCACGATGCTGGCCACCGGTAACGGCAGGAACGCCCACATCGTCAGCCTGGGGCTGAGGCCGATCATAAAGATCAGTGCGCCGGCGGTGAAAATGAAGGTGTTGGCCGAATACATGATCGCCGGGCCGAGCAGCATGCGTACGGCGTTCAGGTCGTTGGTGGCGCGCGCCATGACGTCGCCGGTGCGGGTTCTCTGATAGTAGCCGTAGGAGAGAGCTTCCAGGTGGCGGAACAAATCGTTGCGCAGATCGAACTCGATATCGCGCGAGATGCCGATCACAACCCAGCGGGTGAGGAACTGGAAGATGCCCTTGCCTACGGCTACCGCTACCAGCAGGAGCGAGTAGGTCACGAGCTTCTCATGGGTAACCCCGGCGTTCAAACCGTCAATCGCGCGGCGAATCACCAGAGGAAAGAGAACCCAAATGCCGTTGTTGAACAAAATGGTGAAAAAGCCAATGACAAGTCCGCGCCAGTATCGCTTCAGATATGGAAACAGCGGGCGCAGATTGTTGAACATGCGGTTCGAGGGCCTCTCAACTAATATAAATCAGATGAAATTCTAGCAGTGCAGGATGCGAAGTTGAGGCGTTGAGGCGGCGTCAGAGCCGCCTGCCGAAATCCTGAGCGAAGCGAAGGAACCCGGAATCCCGGCGCGGCGTGGGCTGAGACGCAGCAAAAAGTTTTATCAAAAAGCCCAAATCGGCGCGGAGTGGGATAGGTATCATGGGATGCTTCGCTCCGCTCAGCATGACACCCTGAGTTGTTTCACAAACTTCTGGGACACCAAGCACTAGGTTGGCACTTTAAGCAGCAGGTATCCGCCGGCCAGAGCGAAGATCATGTCGGGCGCCCAGGCCGCCAGCGCGGCCGGCAGTTGGTTGGCGTTCCCCATCGCCTCGAACAGGCCGGAGACGACGAAGTAGCTGACGGCGACGCCGATCGCCACGGCGACTCCCGTCAACGCGCCCCGCCGCCCCTGCGACATGGCATAGGGCACGGCGAGTATCGCCATGATTAGCGTAATCAACGGGAACGCGAATTTCTTCTGCAGTTGCACTTTGAGCCGGACAACGTCGAAACCGCTCTGCTGCAGGTCGCCTATATAATGCCGCAGCTCTTGGTAATTCATCTCCGAAGACTGCTTGACCTCCTTCTTGAAGTAGGTCGGCCGCTCGCTCACGCCGGGAAAAGTGCGCACGTCGAATCGCGAGTAATCTTCGATGGCCGCTCCGCGGAAGGTGCGTGACCATCCCTGTTCAAACACCCACTTGCCCAGAGTATCGGACCAGTGTGCCCGCGCGGCAAAGGCTCTCCCTTTCAACTGAAACGTTTTGGGCTCAAAGAAGAATAACGAGATGTTCGCGAAGCGGTTCTGATCGGGATCGTAGAACTCGTAATAGAACATATCGTCGTGCTCGCCGAAAATCCATTTGCGATCGGGCCGCAGGTAAGTCTGTGCCGGTTTTCCCTTGATGGTGTTGCGCAGCGTCTCCTGCCGCTTGTTGGCGTAGGGAATGTAGAGTTGATCGAAGGCGAAAAGCCCGGCGGCGAGCAGGGCGGAAATGAGAATCACCGGCACGATCATGCGATAGATGCTGATGCCGCTGGCTTTTATGGCCGTCAGCTCACTCGACTTCTGCATCAGCCCGAAGGTAATCAGCACCGCCAGCAGCACGCTGAGCGGCGTCATCATGTAGATCATCGATGGCGTGACGTTGACGAGGTAATCGGCAACCAGGGTCAAAGGGACTTTGTTGCGAACGATGTCGCTGAGCAGCTCGAAAAACGTAAACACCAGCGTGAGCATCAGGAAGGTCATCATGATCAGCACGAGATAGAGCGTGAAATCACGAAGCACCATGTCATCGAGGATCAGTGGAAAGCGCGCGCTGAAGATGCGGCGGCGGCTGGAGCTGCGCTCGAATGCGCCGCCGGCGCCGGCTTTCGAGGACAGGCGCAGCGATCGCCGTGAGCCGTTTTGCAAGCTCTCCTTGAGGCGGCCCCACCAGCCGCGCAGCGAACCGATGTCGATGGGCTGCTGGTCCACTCGCCACAGCAGCACGAGCCCGGCGAGCAGGAAAAAGATGTCGGACATCCACACGCCGAGCCCGGGCGGCATCTTGCCTCCGCGGCCAAACGAGATGCCCATCAGCGAGATCAGGTAATAGGTGAAGACGAGCAGGATCGTCAGCACGAATCCGGTGCTCTTGCCGCCTTTCTTCGAGGAAAGTCCCAGCGGGATACCCACCAGCGCAAGCACCAGACAGGAGGTCGGCAGCGCCAGCCGGCGGTGAAACTCAACCCGGTACCAGCGCGATTTCACCTTGGGATCGTCGATAGGCACGCCGGGCCTGGGCGGCGGTGTTTTCTCCGGATGGTCGGCACGCCAGAGCAACTGAGCGGTGCTCATCGCGGCAACCGGAACCAACTCGCGTTGTTGCGAATTGCTGGGCGGCACGGCAACCGGCAGGTCGGTTTCGGCAAACGTCGAAATCGAGTACTGTTCGGGATCGTGGGGCGGCGTTTCCTGTTGCGAGCCGTTCACCAGGTGCAGGCGGATGCGATCCTGTCCCTCATTGGTCACAATCCCGCTCTGTGCAATCGTGATTTTAGGGTCCGAGGGATCGGTGATGTCGGCCAGGAAGATGCCCTTCCACACGGCAGCGCCGCTGCTGCCGTGGACGTCTTGCACGTAAAGCACCAGGTTCTTGAAGTCTTCGTAGAAGACTCGGGGCTGCACCTCAAACGACGCCTGCGAGGTCTTGAGCCTGTCTTGCAGACGGTCCAGTGCGGCAGCCGAGGCCGGCGCAATCCACACGCTGTTGACCACCGCGAGAACCCACGCCACGATCGTGAATATGCTGATAATGCGGAGAAACCTGCCCGAACCGATGCCGCAGGCCCGCATGGCGGTAATCTCGCTGTCCGCCGCCAGCCGGCTGAGGCCGATCAGGATTCCGACCAGCACGCCCATCGGCAAGGTTATGGTAAAAGCGTTGGGGAGGGTCAGGAAGAAAATCTCGGCGACGCTGGGCAGAGGCGCACTGTTGCGGACCACCATCTCCAGAATGCGATCGAGGAGACGCATGAAGATGACGAAGGTGAACAGGGAAACACCGATCGCGGCGTGCGACAGGACTTCGCTGAGAATGTAACGCGTGAAAATTCGCACGGTTTCAGCCGGAGCCGGTTCCCTCCATCTCCAATTTGCGCCAGGACGCAACCCAGGCGGATTCCCCGGGGACGCGGCCAGCGCCTTGCCCCTTCCAGGCCAGAATCGCGGAAGGTATAACCCGCAAAACCGGGCCTAAGTTGCCGGGAAATCGATCTTTCCAGCAGAGTCTAGCATGCGGACTGCCCGCTTCGCTTCCCCGCCTGTTACAATTCTCGCTCGCATGGCACTGGGAAAGCTCCGCATAGTCCTCCTCTGGCACATGCATCAGCCCTTCTACAAGGATCTGGTGACCGGGGAATATCGTATGCCGTGGGTGCGTATGCACGCGCTCAAAGACTACTACGGCATGGTGAAGCTGCTGGAAGAGTTTCCCGGCGTTCATCAGAACTTCAATCTTGTGCCGTCGCTGGTCCGGCAAATTGAGGATTACGCGGCTGGAACGGCCCGCGATCCTTTGTTCGATCTCGCCTCCAAGCCCGCTGCGGAGCTGAGCCTCGAAGATCGTCGCTTTGGCGTGCAATACCTATTCCATGCGCACCTGGAGCGCATGCTCAACCGCTACCCGCGTTACCGCGAGTTGTTCGACCGCGTCCAGGGGGCGGGGCGCGATCTTGACCTGGCGGTGAACAGCTTGAGCAATCAGGACTACACCGATTTGCAGGTGCTCTCGCAACTGGCCTGGTTCGACGAGTTCTGCCTGCAGCAGCCCGAGATTCGCGAGCTGGTCCGCAAGGGCAGGAACTTCAGCCGCGGCGAGCAGGAGTTGGTGATGAGCCGGGAGGTGGAGATCATCCGTTCGATACTGCCGGCTTACGCCGAAGCCGCTCGGACGCAACGGGTGGAGCTGTCCGCCACGCCTTTTTACCATCCCATCCTGCCGCTGCTTTGCGACACCAATGTCGGGCAAGAATCCAGCCCCGGGCTGCAATTGCCCCGGATTCGCTTTCGGCATCCCGAGGACGCCGAACAGCATATCCAGCTTGCCATGGAAGCGCACGAGAAGACTTTCGGCGTGCGGCCGCGAGGCATGTGGCCCGCTGAAGGCAGCGTCTCCGACGAGGTGCTGGCAATCGCCTCGCGAAACGGGATTGAGTGGATGGCGACCGACGAGGGCGTGCTTGGCCGCTCTCTTGACTTCGCCTTCAACCGCGACACCCAGGGACGGTTGAGCCCCGAAGGCGCGTCCAAACTCTACACGATCTATCGTTACTCGAATGGCGACGCGCACATGCACCTGCTGTTCCGCGACCATCGCATTTCGGACCTCATCGGATTCGTCTATGCCGGAATGAGCGCCGCCGATGCCGCGAATCACCTGTTGAACACTCTGCGTGGGGCAGCCGAGCCGGTGCTCCGCCAAGGCCGCGATGCGGTGATTTCGATCATTCTCGACGGCGAGAACGCATGGGAGACGTACCACGAGTCGGGCAGGGAATTCCTGCGGCGCTTCTACGATTCTTTGCAAAGGGACCCTCAGATCGAGGCCGTGACCATCTCGGAGGCGATAGCGCGTCATCCTGTCAAGCAGTTCGGCGAGCTGCCCCGGGTGACTCCCGGCTCGTGGATCAATGCCAATTTCAATGTGTGGATCGGGGCTCGGGAGGACAACATTGCCTGGGACTATCTCTCGGAAGCGCGCGACTACTACAACGCTAACGCCCACAAGGCGTCGGCGGAAATGCGCCAGCTCGCTTTCGATGAGGTGCTGATCGCCGAAGGAAGCGACTGGAACTGGTGGTACGGTCCGGAACATCACTCGGACAGCGACAGCGACTTCGACGAGCTTTATCGCAAGCATCTGTCCAACGTATACAACGCGCTCGGCGGCGTTCCGCCTGACTACCTCGCGCGTCCCATCAGCATCAGCGGCTTGCGGCCGCGCATCGTTCCGCAGACGGCATATATCCACCCGCGGGTGGATGGCTATGACACCAGCTACTTCGACTGGCTCGGCGCCGCCATGTATGCGGCCGATTCCCGAACCGGCTCGATGCACGGTAGACAAACCTTCTTCGAGTCGGCTTATGCCGGCATCGACGAAGCCAACCTCTATTGCCGCATCGACTTTGCAGGCGCGG
>Ga0181539_1002089_pt1 | contig 20716 bp, 16 predicted proteins | sample PEATcosm2014_Bin_46_FD_119767 | JGI IMG/M metagenome (GOLD analysis project Ga0181539, IMG submission 119767) | Peatland microbial communities from MTU Mesocosm Facility, Houghton, MI, USA - PEATcosm2014_Bin23_60_metaG | ecosystem: Environmental > Terrestrial > Soil > Wetlands > Peat | place... | reverse complement strand
ATGCACGCTTTCCAGGCGTGTGCCTTCAACCACTCGGCCATCTCTCCCGCCGGGAGCGAAACTTTGGCCATGCGTCCCTTTGGACGCAATCTTTTTCAACCATCCGGGTAAATTGGTTCAATCAGCGTTGAATTTCTGCCGGATAAATCCGGCGTTCCATTAGCGATAGGAACGCTGGATTCATGCAGCAGCCTGACGTTCGGAACGCCGGATTTATCCGGCAGCGCTTGGGGAAGTGTAGACTGTTCGTTCCGAAGGCAGGCGCTCGTATTCGTCCCGGAATCGGGCGCTGCCCCACAGCCAATGTTTCGAGTCGCACACGAAGCCCGCCTTCACCGGATTGTTCTCCGTGTAGCGAACCGCCTTTCGCAAATGGGCTTCGTCCTCAATCAGCGTGTCGAAATACTCCCGCTCCCAGAAGATTCCACGGCGCTTCAGCACCTTGTTCGCTTCCCGCGCACTCCGCCCCTTCCAAAGTTGCAGCAGGCTCGAAAGCGGCGTTTGCCAGACATCCACCACCAGATGGACATGATTGGGCATCAACGTCCACGCGCGCAGGCAATAGGTTTGACCGTCTTCGGCACGCAACACTTGTTCGACCTGCGCGGCGACATCCGAGCGGCGCAACCAGCACTCGCCGTGGCCGCGGTCGAGCCAAGCTTCCAGTTTGCGTTTGCGAATGGACTCATTACCTTCAGCAAGGAGGAGTTCCCACTCGCGCCGCCGGGGTGACCGGGAACGCATCGCGCAGCAGAAAGGTGACAAACTGCGTGACGTTTGGCGCGTCGAAATGCGGAAGGTAACCGCGTTCGTGCCAGCCAAGGAAGCCTTGCTCCGCGGTTTCGGCATCAGGATGGTGGTGCCATTCTCGTTTCGCCTCGATGAGCTTCTTCAACCCCGGATTGTGCGGAAGACCAATTCGTTCGGGCAGGTTTGGTTCCGTTTTTCCCATGATCCAAGAATCTTGTTCTGCCGGATAAATCCGGCGTTCCTATTTCAAAACACGCCACTGCCGGCTAAAACCGTCGTTCCAATGGCGATAGGAACGCCGCATTCATGCGGCAGCCACTCACACGCCCAAAATTCCGCCCCGGCTCGCGTTGGTGACGAGTTTCCGGTAACGCGCCAGCCAGCCGGTCAAATCACGCTTCACCGGCTGCCAGGTCTTCTTGCGCTCGGCCAACTCGGCTTCGGAAACGAGGATGTCCATCCGGCGGTTCGGGAAATCAATCCGAATGCGGTCGCCGGCCTTGAGTAAACCAATCGGGCCGCCTTCCTCAGCCTCCGGCGAGACGTGGCAGATGCACGCGCCGGCTGTGCCGCCGCTAAACCGGCCGTCGGTGATGAGCGCGCACTTGTCGCCGAGGCCCATGCCGGCGATGTAGCTGGTGGGCGAGAGCATTTCCTGCATGCCCGGACCGCCACGCGGGCCTTCGTTGCGGATGATGACCACGTCGCCCGCCTTGACCTTGCCAGCCAGAATGCCGGCGCAGGCGTCGTCCTGACTTTCGAAAATCACGCACGGACCCTCGAAGATGAATCCCGGCCCGCAGTTTTTCTTGAACTCCGCGCTGATGCCGGCGGTCTTGACCACGCTGCCTTCGGGCGCAAGCTGGCCATAGAGAATCGCAAGACCGCCATCGGGTGAGTAGGCGGTTGCCTTGGTGCGGATGCAATCGTTCGCGTCGAACATGAACGCGGAGTCGTAGGGCATGAGGCCGCTGGGTTGGACCTTGGCGAGGTGCTTCGGGTCGGTGTCGAATTCGGCGCGGGTGATGACCCAGTTGCGCACTTTTTTGGCGCGCACCATGGCGAACGGCGTCCGGGTGCCGCCTTTTTCGTAACGCCACATAAACAAAACGGGCAGCTTGCGGAACTCGCCGAGTTCGGCGCGGACCAGGCCTTTCGACTCCTGGAGTTGTTGTTCGATGGCTGGACGAAGTTGCTCGTGGCCTTTCAACACAACACCACCGGGCATCTTCATCACCACTTTCTTGTCATACAAAGCCAGTTGTGCCTCGACATCGCCGACATTCCACGCGGCGGCAGCGCGCCACAAGGTGATGGCCAGCGGGTCGCCCGGGAAGAACAGCATGGGCTTGGGCGCGAGATTGCCGCTCGCGGTGCGGGCCGCGGGACCCATTTTATCGTTCGGGTCCACGACGATTGCTGACGCGCCGGAAACGCGCACAGTCTTGGCCCAGGCACCGCATTTTTCGGAGCGGACGTCCCATTCATCAATGTTCTCGCCAATGGTTTTGCCGGTCACGGTTTTGCACGACGTGTTGAGCACGCCCATGCGTTTGAGTTCGCCGAGGATGGTGTGGATGCCGCCGGCGCGATGCACGTCCTGCACATGGTAGGCCGATGACGGCGAGACCTTGCACACGCACGGGATGCGGCGCGAGATGTCGTCAATGCGCTTGATGTCGTAGGGGATGCCGGCTTCGCGCGCGATGGCGAGCGTGTGCAGAACCGTGTTCGTCGAACCGCCCATCGCGACGTCAAGCATGATGGAGTTATCGAACGCTTCCAGTGTGGCGATGTCGCGCGGTTTGAGGTCGTGGGCGACGAGCTGGACGATCGCACGGGCCGCACGGTCGTAGAGGGCTTCGCGTTCTTTCGACACGGCCAGCACGGTGCCGTTGCCGGGCAACGCTATGCCGAGCGCTTCGCAAAGGCAGTTCATTGAGTTGGCCGTGAACATCCCGGAGCAGGAGCCGCACGTCGGACAGGCGGTCTGTTCGAGCTTTTTCAACTGCTCTTCCGTGATCTTGCCTGCCTTGAGTTCGGCGACGCCTTTGAAAACGGAAATCAAATCCGACTTGCCGGTGGCCGGCTGAAGATAAGACGCAAGGTCATCGTGCGTGGCCTTTTGCTCGGCAATGCCCGCCGCCATCGGACCGCCGCTGACGAACACGGTCGGGATGTTGACGCGCATGGCGGCCATCAACATGCCGGGGACGATCTTGTCGCAATTCGGGATGCAAACCATGCCGTCGAAGCAATGCGCCTTGAGCATCGTCTCGACGCAGTCGGCGATGAGTTCGCGCGACGGCAGCGAATACAACATGCCGGAATGGCCCATGGCGATGCCATCATCCACGCCGATGGTGTTGAAGATGAACGGCACGCCGCCCGCCTCGCGCACGAGGCGTTTGACGAGGGCGCCGACCTCGTTCAGGTGGGCGTGGCCGGGGATGCAATCGGTATAGCTGTTGCAGATGGCGATGAACGGCTTGTCCCAGTCAGCCTCAGATTCGATGGAACCGGTGGCGCGGAGCAGCGAGCGGTGCGGCGCGCGTTCAAAACCTTTTTTGATGATGTCAGAGCGCATGGCAATTATATTTACGATTTACGATCGGTGATTTACGAATTCAATATCGGTTTGCAATATAGCTGCTTAAGAACGGAGTGTCACGCAATTGCGAACTTGACCGCGAATGTTGCGGCGGACTGCTGTTGTAAGCTCACCAACCGCGTCCCCGTCTTACTATTGGAATTTTTCTTCGTATGATGATTTTTTCATTCGAGGCGCGTCCGGGGAAATTGATGTGAAATACTAACTTCATATCCGCAATGCTCAACCTCTCGATTTTTTTGTCACCGATGGTCAATTGTGCCGTAAAAAAGAACAGCGCGCATTCTTCATCTACGATGTCTTCAAAATCATAAGTAACCCAATTACCTGCTGAACGTTCAATTGAGCGCGTTTCGGGGAAACACCCGCCGTTTCTGAATTCGTGACCTCAAAGTAGGTTTCAATTACACTACAAGGTAGAGGGGCAGGTCCTGGCGAAGGGAGCCCGTAGGGCGACCGGAGCCAGGACCTGCCCTTGGCGGTCCAAAACCGAAATGGAAACATGAATAATAGCACGCAATCCGATGGACCCCACCAGAGTTCCGACAAGAAGCGGCGGTATCTGACCGCCGAGAAAAAGTTCCAGATTTATCTGGAAGCTCAAGCCAGCGACAAACCCGTTGGTGAACTCCTGCGCCGGGAAGGCCTCTACTCGACTGATCTGGCCCGCATCCGGCAGCAGGTCAGGGAAGGGGCGCTCCAGCGGTTGGGTGCCAAACCTGGGCGCCAACCGGACCCGGTCAGCACCGAGGCCTACGAAGCCATCAAGCATGAACTCCAGGAGAAGGAGCGGGCCCTGGCGGATCTGTCGGTCGAACTGGCGATCCTGCGAAAAAAAACGAATGGGGGTTCGTGGGACCGATAGCCGGCCAGTGGATCAACGAGCAAACCAAACTGGAAATCCTCACGGTGATTGAGACCTCCCAAAACCAAGGCGTTTCGGCGCGGCGCAGTTGTGCGATCCTGGTGATCGCACATCGCCGCATCGTTCGCTGGCAACAGCGGGCCGGTCAGGGACAGGGCCTGGCCAACCTGACGCCCGGCCCAAAAGAAGCACTGCACCGGGTTCTGCCCGAGGAGATCGACCAGATTGTGGTGATGGCCAGGAGTCAGGAGTACGTCGACCTGTCCCATCGCATTCTGGCGGTCACGGCTTGGGATAAAGGCCTTTTCCAGGCTTCCTTCTCCACCGTCTACCGCGTCCTCAAGGAACAGAACCTGATGCGCTCACGCGGTCCTGGTGGGGCGCACAACGGCCACTCCAAGGCTCCGGTTCGCAAGGAACTGACCGGGCCCAACCAACGCTGGTGCTGGGACATCAGCTACCTGCTGACGTTCCAGAAAGGGGTGTATCTCTACCTCTACCTGCTGCTGGATGAGTGGTCTCGCAAAGCCATCCAATGGCGCATCAGTTGGCAGCAGACGACCGAGGAGTCCCGGCTTCTGCTGGAAGGCGGTCTGGTGGCGCAGAACATCCTGGACCTGCCGGAGGACCAACGGCCCGAACTCATCAACGACCGCGGCCGCCAGATGAAAGCCAAGCCGATCCAGAGACTGTGTGAGGATCACCACCTGCCCCAGTTGTTTGCTCGCCCCCGAACTCCCAATGACAACCCGTACATCGAGTCGGCCTTCAGCACCGTAAAACGAGCCCCGGAGTATCCCGGTCGCTTCCTGGACGACGGCCAGGCCGTCGCCTATTTCAATCGGTACTTTACCTGGTACGACACCGAGCACTACCATTCGGGCATCGACTACGTCACCCCGCAACAAGCGCATCAAGGCCTGCGGCAGAAAATCGTGGCGCAACGACGCCGTAAAAAACTTGCTCAGCGACGCCGGCGCAGAGAAGAAAATCAAAAGCAGATAACCGGCAGACAAAAAACAACCAAACAACAAAAAATGACCGCCTCCCTTGTAGCGTAATTAAACCGCTTCTGAGGTCATTGATTCAAAAACGCGCCGAACAACTGTAGCTCAATTCGCATTCACATTGCTTTCTGGCTGGAAACTGTATCCAACAGCGAGGAGACTCCTTTAGGAAAGCTGAAAGCCCCAATGGTTTCATCGGTTCGTCTAGGTTTATCGGGAACTTTGGCCATGTCTCTCGCAATTTGGCTCGAAAAGCTGCATCTGCATAAACGATTAGGTGAGTTCTTAAATGAAGTGCTATCGCGCCGTTTTTCTTTTTATAGGCTCGGAAAGTTGTGTCTGCTAACTCAAGCGCTTTTTTCATAGGCCAGAAATTTAAAAGGATTGTATTGCACTTATAATCGAATCCCAACGGGATTCCATCATTCAGCCCAGGGTTGCATCGCCCCCCAAAAGCGCCAGAGGGCTGGCGCATTCCAAGACGCTTCGCGCTGTCGGGAGTCGCAGAAATTCGCGTCAGCGTCTTGGAGTGCGGCGGCCCTCCGCCGCTTTTCCCGGAACGTCGCGATCACATTGCTTCACCATTCGCATTGGAACACGCGCCTGACCACGTTTCGCGCAAGCGAACAATGCGAATTGGGGCATCCATCCAGTGGCGGGCTTGGGAAGCCAATTTTTCCCCGTCTCCCGCCCTCGCCCGTTGAAGCGAACGGCGTAGCGCAGATTGGCAATCTGCCGTGTCGCCGGTTGGCAACCGGCGAATCGTTCGCACCACCCACGCCGCATACCACGCGGATTACCAATCCGCGACATCCCGCCGGGTCGGGACCAGTCGGCGCCACATCTCACCCGTCCAAACCAATTCCATCTTCAAACCGGATAAACGGCATCGGGGCAGGCGGCAGAGCATCGCCTCTCGAAAGCGCCAGAGGGCTGGCGCAGTCCAAGACGCTTCGCGTTGTCGGGAGTTGCAGAAATTCGCGCCAGCGTCCTGGAGTGTCCACCCTCCGCAGTACTGCTACGCCCGTCCTCCGCAGTAGCCCTGCTACGGAGGATGGAGAGGACGGGCGGCGGCCCTCCGCCGCTTTTCCCTTTCCTCTCCCGCCCGCTTCTGGTTTCCTATGGCGGTTCAAATCAAAACAAAAAAATATGAAGACCTATACCAAATCAATCGCGCTGGCGGCGCTCACGCTGGCATTGGCCGGCTCCGCCTGGAGCGCTGACACAACCGTTGCCGGGAAATGGAAAGGGCAATTTGACAGTCAGATCGGGCTGCAAAAATACACCTATGAGTTCAAGGTGGACGGAACCAACCTCACCGGCAAGGCCATCGGGGAACGGGAAATGGGAACCAATGAAGTGGTCATCACCGAAGGCACGGTCAGCACGAACGGAATCTCCTTCGTCGAGCCGCTCAAGTTTGGCGACAACGAACTCCGGATCGAATATACCGGCAAGATTTCCGGTGATGAAATCAAGTTCCATCGCAAGGTCGGTGATGTGGCCGAGGAAGACTTCGTCGCCAAACGGGTGAAGGAAACCGAACCAAAAGCTGAGGTGAAACCGGAAGCCAAGGCGGGCACCAATTCGCCGCCGGCCAAGCCGTAGAATTTTAAGCCGAGAGTGGTGAATAGTGGATGAGTGTTTACGTCCGCCCTCACCTTTTATCCTCTCCCCCAGGAGAGGAAACCGCATTCGGTTAATTCTGGTTTTGCGGATGAGCGTACGGCCAATCCCGTCACATAAAATTTCAAAGGACTGGCGAATGATTCTCCCTCTCCTGGGGGAGAGGGCCGGGGCGAGGGCGGATCAAAAAAACAAAATGATGGCGGTTCAGTTGGAATGCTGTGGGTATCCGCCGGTGATGTAATGCGTCATCTGGTCAATCGTCGCGCTTTGGGTGGAGATGGTCCAGTTCACCAGGTCGCCGATGGAGATGAGGCCGACGACTTTTTCACCTTCCACCACCGGCAAATGCCGCACGCGGTGTTCGGTCATCAGCTTCATGCATTCCTCGACGGAATGATGCAGCCCGACGGAAATGACCTCGGTGGAAATAATCTCCCGCACACGGGTTTCCCTGGAGGATTTTCCCTGAAGTATGACTTTGCGTGTGTAATCGCGCTCCGAAAAAACTCCCGACAGTTTCCCGCCCGACATGACGAGCAACGCGCCAATGTTTTTGTCCGCCATGATTTTGATGGCATCGAAGACGGTGGCTTCCGCCGGGACCGACCAAATCTCCGATCCCTTGTGATGCAACAATGCGCTGACTGTGCCGCTGGATTTCATAGGTTTGATGCTTTATCCGCTTCTTCCGCGCATGATTCAAGCAAATTATTGCAATCATTACAACTCTTGGCTGTGTCTTAATTTGTCACGGAGCGCGGATTGTCCTCAATCCGCAGCAGCTGGATTAGTCGAAAATGCTGCGAGTTGAGACAACTCGCGCTCCGGCTCTCAACTGAAAATTCAAATTAAGAAATCGTCAACTCTTGGAACGACGGTTTGATGGAACATTTCCTCGCCTATCCGGCCAGTTTCTGATTTTATATGTACAACGTTCGGAGTCCCGTCCCGCGAAAGGCGGGACGGGACTCCGAACCAAACTGTTTACAAACTATGGACTCGTTGGTCTCTGTGCTAACATCAATAAATAATTTTGCTGCATTTGTTGGATTTTTGATAAACTGACTCACTATCAGCCAAAATGAAACCGAAGAAAGACTGGCCTAAAACGATCACCGTGGGCAGCATTTCGTTGAAGGTTTACCGTCGCAAAACTCTTTCCGGCAATGTCGGTTTTCAACTCGTTTATTACGATGAAAACGGTGTTCGTAAATTCAAATCCTTCTCTGATGAAACTGTTGCCTTAGAGCAGGCCAAGGAGATGGCCAAACGCATACTGTCCCATGGCGTTCGAGTTGCATCCGTTTCAAAAAAACAAATCGCCGAATTTATCGTCGCTTCTGATAAACTTAAACTGTACGGCGTTTCGGTAGAGGATATGGCGTTCTACCTGCCGCGTTGGCTGGCTGAGCACAAAACTTTGGACAACATCGAAAAGGCGCTGAAACTGTTGGCGAATAGGGAAACGGCCAGTCGGAATTGACTACTTGTACTTTTTAGGAACCATTAACTTGAAGTCTTTGTCGCAGTGTTCTTTTTCCTCTTTTGAAAAAAGCATCTCGTAGAGGTAAGTGCCGGGGACATCTGCACACAAAGTCGGCTGTTCAAGATCGGGCCGGAAACCAGACTGTCGTATTTGACGTTAGGCGGTCGGGTGGCGCTTTCTGGCCAACGCCTTCCTAATTTTCTCCATCTGCTGCTGATCTGGCTCCGGCAATCCCTCAAGCAGCCGATTCGCGCTGATTCCAAGCGCCTGACTGATTTTGGCAAAGGTCGTGACCAGAAATGGAAATTTGCCGTTTTCAACATTGCTTATCGTTTGCCAGTGGACGCCCACGAGTTCGGCAAGGCATTCTTGGGTAAGATCGGCTTTGAGGCGGGCCGCTTTCACGTTCTCGCCGATGAACCGGAGCATTTGACGATCTGTCACCCCTTATTTGAAACCATGTTTGCCCGGCTGTTGACATCGAATATATTAGATGCTAATGAACCTCGTCGTAAAAGAAGCGCAACTCAGCCCACTGTCATGCTGACAAAATGTCCAGAATGCCTGAAGGAGGTTTCCGATTCAGCCACGTGTTGTCCATTTTGCGGCTTCACTCCGCCCGTCTCGTCTGGTGGCGGGCTATGCGACCCCTTTTATCCATGTTGGCCGAAGCTGACATCAACTGCGCCAGATGTTTCCCGTGGTACAAGACGCAAAAAGCAATCCGGCAACAACAAAGTAGGCTGGTTCTTGATCTTCTTCATCATCGCCGGGTTTGGCTCCGATTTGCTGGCCTGTGGCATCATTACCGCCGTCGCCTGGAACGTTTTCGATTACAACAAAATCGCACCGTATGAGTGGTGGTGGTTGCATGTGCTGTGCTTCGGCTTTGGTGCGCTCGTTGCTGCGGGCAGTGTGGCCAGCGCCAAAAAGTTTAAGAAATAGCGATCACGCCACCTGGACATTTTTTTCTCGCGCCTTATCATGAAATGTTTTCGTAATGTCTGCGCTGCTTCCCTGGCCCTGGTGTCCGGCACAGACTGGGATGACGACGACGAAGCAGATTTCCTCCGGGACGTTTACGGGCCGAGCGGCCCGGCATTAACGGAGCTGGATATTACAACCGCATTCCTGCTGGCCGGTTACACGGTCAGGGGCATTGAACTGGAGCCATGCCACCAAGTTTGGATCGTCAGATTGCGCCGGGGGACGGCTCCGAAAATCGGAGATCAGGACAAGTTTCATCGGCATGTCCGTGATGTCCTGCGGAACGCAAAGATTTGTTTACGGAAAAAATGTGACCTGAGTACCCTACAAACGGGTGACCGGGCCTTGGTCGCTTTCAGGTGGCCGATTGCCACTGGCAGACGCCTACCAGCAATGATTCAAGTCAGATAGGGGGCGGTGGACTCGCTGCATGTTATATTTTTTCCAACCACACCAAATCATCCCCGCCAGGGTTATCGGGACTGCTTTTGGAGGGACCGCAATGCGGCGGGTTTTGGGACGCTGATACTGTTTCTTGTATGACATGGGGCGTTGAGGCAAGCACCGGCGCGTTTTATGAAGCCAAAACAACGCCGTCGCCGATGCTTATCCTGTAAGGAACTGTTCACCCCTGACCCCAGGAGCCGCCATCACCAGCGGTTCTGTTCTGACCCCGCCTGCCAAAAAGCCAGCAAGGCATTGAGCCAGCAACGCTGGCTGGCCAGACCGGAAAACCAAAAGCACTGGTGCGGGCCAGCGCAGGTGGAGCGGGTGCGTGACTGGCGCAAAGCGAATCCCCAATACTGGAAACGAGCGCCCCGACAAAAAGAGCCTACGTTACAAGAAGACTGTTTGGTTTAAACTATTGGCCGACAGGCTGTTTGTCCCAACTTAGCGGCTTCACCGTTACAAGATGACATCTCCGCGCAACATCATTACTCCGTGGAGCTTGGCTTCGGGTTAAAGGCAGGTGCGTTACAAGATGACATGGCTGGTCCAGCAGTGCTCTGGTAGTTCAGAGGCGTCATTTTTCCCGGATGTCGGGACTGATGTTGAAAAGTTGCGGGGCCTTATTTTACATGAAAGAAAGAGACAAAAAGCCAAAACAGATTGCTGCTACTGCCTATGTCCGCATGTCCACTGAGCACCAATCGTGCTCCGGTGGCAACCAAATGGATGTTATCAGGGAGTTCGCCAAACGTCGCGGGGTACAGATCGTCAAAAGGTATTCGGACGGGGACAGATCATGAGCGGAGAAGGGATCACAGCAACTCAAATAACCGGACCGACGAGGAGCTAATAGCGCGTTCTCAACAGGAAGCCCGTCATTCGCGCTAGAAAGGAGTCCAATATGAGTGATGCTTGGCAACTGGCTGAAAGTTTTGAGCGCACGAGGAAACTCATCGCTGCGATCAATGTTATTTCTGTTCACACGAAACTGACGTTAGCTGGAGCCGCCGATCCGCAATCTGAAGATGAGCTGAGCAGTGCGATTGGACTCGTCCGCGCTTTTCTGGAAAAACTTGCAGGGGATTTGCCGGAGTTTGAGCGCGATGCCAACTCCGCCGTAACTGGAGCAACCGCCCGGTCCAATTTATTGGCAAAGCGTTTTGCTTTGGCGCGGAGCCAATCACCAGATGCTTCACCGATTTACGCTATGCCCATCCGAGATTTCATCCCAATTCTCAGTTCATCAGACAAGTCAGACCAGATTGCGTTGATTTCAGGTTTGCAGGCCCTCCGAAATTTGCTTGAGGAGCACCACCACGCCGATTCAAGCGAAATGCTTGGTAATCTGTGACTACCCTACGTTCAGACCAAGCAGTTACAAAAGAACTATTGGAAGGGCGCAATCAGGCTGCACTCCGCGAGATCATTGCGCTCGAAGTAGCCCTTCAAGGCCATGCCACGCTCTCTTTTCTTGCACCTTATCGGACGAAGCTACTTGTATTTGTGCAGCAGTGTCGCCAGCAGGCTGAGAAGAATCTATTTTTGTTAAAAATTGAAGTTGATGACCTCATTGATGACATCCGAAGTTGGACGGCTCTTGTTTTGGAGAATGTACGTGTTGCCACGCATCTTTTGGCGGGTCCACTACTCCGAGCGGTTGAGCGTGATCATCTCTCGATCAAGCTCATTGATTGGATACACCATACCGACGCCCGTAGCTCATTGATGCCTGCAATATGCCGCGATGGAGACCCCGCCGTCTTTCCATTTATTGAATTCACGCCGATCTATCAATTTCCAACACTAAAGCAATACAGCCTCCTTCATTTGCCTTTGTATTTCCACGAATTCGGACATGTTTTGTACGCGCTTCATAGGCCAGAAATGGATGACTTGGTTAAAGAGCTACAGGATTTCATTTTAAGCGAGCTTGAACCAATGTCTCAACGCAACGACCTTCGGGCTAAACGACAACGGGAGCTGCAATTGGCTGTGGCAGTCACTTGGTACGCCTGGACGCAGGAACTGTTTTGCGATGCGGTGGGTATTACCATGGTTGGTCCGGCTTACGGGTATGCTTTTTCCGACTATTTATTGCGACTTGATCGCGGAGATTTTTCTCTGGATCGTCTTGCGCTCGCGTACAGCTCCCATCCAATCACCTGGTTGAGGATTAAATTTCTGGTCTCACGTTCCAATTCTCTCGGTTATGGTTTGATGGCATCCGAACTGGAAAGCCACTGGGCATCAGTTGCCAGTTCACTCGGTGTGGTTGAAGATTTTTACGGTTACTTTGAATCGACATGGAAGGAAAAGATTGAAAATGTTTTGGGTGACATGCTGATCGAGGTTTCTCCGCGAGTTTGCACACAGGATGAGTCTTCGGCAGCGACTGAATGGTCAGCCCAAGCAAACCCAGTGCATCTCCTCAATCGTGCTTGGCAGATGGCTCGAACCGGAGCGGATTCATTTTTGGTGTGGGAGCCATCAGCCATAGCAGCTTTCTGTCGTGGAGCTTGCCACCAGAGCCAGGCATGAATCGAACGGCGGTGATCACACTTATTCTCGCTGCCGGGCGAGTTTAGTGTTCGGGTATTACGTACTGAGCCACGCGGTGCCGAAGTTGTCAAGAAACTCAGCGTAGTCTCGCCTTGTTGACATGGTTCGTCTGGGAGTTTCCGACTACGAACACCCAAAAATGAGCCGATTTCGACATTTGTAAAATCACTAAATGGACGTTTAGTGGTTTGACAAACGCGGGAAATATGCGAAATTTGACCCTATGAAAGGGAAATTCGTTGCGTATTACAGAGTATCAACCACCAAGCAGGGGGTTAATGGCTTGGGTATGGAAGCCCAAAAGGATGCTGTCAGGAACTTTCTGAACGGGGGGAACTGGAAGTTGCTCGCCGAGTTCGCCGAAGTCGAAAGCGGCAAACGCAACAACCGAGAGGAGTTGCTAAAGGCAATTGCGCTCTGCCGGAAGGAAAAAGCAACACTGTTGATCGCCAAATTGGACCGACTTGCCCGTAACGCCGCGTTTTTGCTGAACCTTCGAGATTCCGGTATCGACTTCATTGCCGTTGACATGCCGAGTGCCGACAAATTCACGGTCGGGATCATGGCGCTGGTCGCCGAAAAGGAGCGGGACATGATCAGCCAGCGTACCAAGGACGGGCTTGCTGTGGCCCGGAAGCGCGGCATTAAACTCGGCAACCCTCGGCCAATGAAGGCCGTGAAGCGTGCTGTAGCGGCCAACAAAGAGCGAGCTGATGCTTATGCAGTAAATTTAGCCGGGGTCATCCGGGAAATTCAAAACGCTCACGTTGCCTCATTGAGGGGAGTAGCTCAATGCCTCAATGCGCGTGGATTCAAAACCCCAAACGGTAAAGAGTTTGCTGCGCAGAGCGTGAAAAACATTCTGGGCCGAACAGCACGGGGCATGGCAACGCGGTGTTAATCGTTACGATCTTTGCACGCCTAATATGCCAAATCGACATCACGACCCAGATGACATCCGAGGAAAGGATTATCTTCCATATCTATTTCCTTGCCGGAAATTTGAAACATTGCTGAGACAACGTGGATTTGACGAGATTGTTCTGAATGATGAAGGCAGACAGGGAAAGACGTTCAACTTACAGATGACGGCTGCGGGTGCGGGGTTGACCGTCCCTGCTCTGAGGCAACAGCTTGCACAAACCGTAGAGCAAATACCCGCCGACAAGGGCATCACATGGCGCGTGAATTCCAGCGTTGCGCAAATCGAAGGTCAATTTGTACGTACGCAGTTTATGGTCGCGTGCCTTGTCTCATAAAACGACCGTTTATGAGACAGATAGAATTGGCAGTTGGACGGTGCCAGCAAACCGTATCGTTATTCTACCTGTTTCGGTGTGCTGACTGATCCGTCGCCGGAAAGAACGAGCAACCATGCGGGTAGCCCGATGGTCCTGACGAGATGTTTGGAAGCCATGTGATCTGACGTTCGGATTGTCAGTTCCTTTACCTTTGCAGAGAAACCGTCGATTGACGTGACGGCCCCTACGAAGTCCGCAGGCGAGTTGACACCGATAGTCGCAAGCATGTCATTGACCTCATGCACCTGGCCGAAAAAAGCGGGCCAGGTGAGCACTCCGGGACGTGGCTGCCAGCTACCCTTGCCCGAATTGGCATCGTAAACAATGGTTTCAATGGTGGAGTCGCAGGCAAACGCGAGCAAGAGACCCGACGATCCCCGGCCTCCATTGTGAACGTTCGGACTGCTGTTCAGTTCGCGCTCGAATGCAGTGACAAACCTCTCTTTGCCAAGATTCGGGTCGGGAAGTCCGTCTCCTATGTAATTTGCGCGGGCTAACCCCTGCAACTCAGTCGGAACGGTGCTCGGCGGAAAGCAAAGAAAAGTCGGAGGTAGGTCATAATCCCCCCACCCGGCAACGATTGTGCTATGGCGCGGTAACAGACCACATTTCGGGCCGGAGTTCCCTGCACCATCGGTTATTACGGCCAGCTTTCCGTCAATGCGGTGGGCGACTACGAGCGTCATACAGCCTCTACTCTATTATCGCCTTCAGCAGCGCCTCACGAGCGTCGGTGTAGTAGAGGATGTTTACTTTTGTAATCAAATCGTCGGGCAGGTCGTTGAGCTGCTTCCGGGCCGACACGGGCACCAGCAGCGTGGACGCGCCCTTCTCGATAGCCAGCTCTGCCACGCTGACGGCGTTGTGAACCGGATCAATCGAACCACCCAGGTTCAGCCCGCCGATGACCACCAGACCGCCTTTGGTGCTTTTTTGCAAAAGGGCACTGCACAGCGCGAGCAGAACGGCCAATCCGAGGCTGTTGCCGCTTTTAGAAGCATCAAAAGCCCGGAGCTGTACCGAAAACTCATGTTCACGCGGATCACGGTCGCCAGTCAACTGGTGGGCACGGGTGTAAAGGTTCTGCTCGGCATACCGGACGCTTTCCGAAAATGGGGCCGGTGCTGGCCGATTCAGGATTCGGACGCCAGAACCTGGTCCTTCCGTAACCTCGATGCGGTAAAGCCCTGGGTTCTCATCCAACCCGCCTGGGCTGATTGCCCAAATCTGGCCGGGAGGCAGCGGGTCGGAGCCGATGCTATCCTCGCTTTGCAGTTCCGGTGTGACGACGAACTTCTCCACCCCATCCTGGCCCAAGGTATAGCTGAAATGGGTATTCCTGAATTCCGCTGATCCAATCCGTTTCTGCTGTTCTTTCACACGACGGCGGCACTCCAGCGCCAGCCTCACTGCCCATTCCAGCGCGTCATCCGATATCGGTGTTTCAGGATTTGGATAAAGCAGCTTCAGCAGCCCGTTGATCGTTTTTTGGGTCGCCCAAGTATCGCGGCCACTTAGGGCACCACCGAAAAACAAGCGCCCTTGAAGCGATGTCAGTCGGCTTTGTTTGCGAAGATGAGTCCAACATTCCGAAAGGAAGTCGCTGACCAAACCAAAGTGGTCGGTGAAAAGTTGCGCGGACACTTTCGGAATATCCCAACCAGCAACGAAAGAGTGAATCCGATCCTGGAATGCTGTGTCATCCCGCATCTCAGGGGGCAACGGCCCAAACAGGTGTCCAATCTTCTGCTGGTGAGTCACGTCCACATCAAAATTGCCGACCATGACAATGCACCCATCTGCCCGGATGTTTTCTTTTCCCCGGCTGAATTCCCCGGACTCCATGTAGCCCTTCATGATGTTGACTCCATCCTTCTGATCAAAGGAGACGCCGGAGATTTCATCGAAACAAACCACGTCATACTGGCATACCAGGCCACGCTGGCCGCTGGCCATGTTCACGAACATCCGGGCGACGGTTGTCTTGCCGCCAGAGACTAAATGGGCGTGGGGCGACACCTGCTGGAATAGATGGCTTTTCCCGGTCCCACGTGGCCCCAGTTCGACCATGTTGTAGTTCCGTTCGACGATCTGCGTGCATCGCGGATCGAGTTCAAGTCCATACAGGTTTTCGCGCAGCACGGCGTCGCAAGCGTCCTTTTCGGACAACTTTTCGTCCTGTATCCGTAGCAACACCAGCAGCACGAACGCGGCAACCAGAAAATGGCCGCTGCCGCAACAGGGATCGAGCAGCTTGAAATTTTTGAACGACTTTGGCCAGCCGGGGAATCCGCCAGCGGCAGGAACCCACTCGCCATTGCCGTCCTGGATGAACCGCAAATAGGTGAATTCGTATCTCGGTAGCGCCACGAGCTTCCGGCAGTCATCCTCGGTCTGGCACTTGTCCCATTCGGATTTTGGGATTCGGCCTTCGGATTTCAACCTCGCTGCCCACCACGCGCCAATGGTGTTGTGGAGGAGGAACAGCACCATGTAGTGTTCCGTGAACAACTGCGTGACGGCTGGCAGGGTCTCGCCTGTAATCTTGTCGCCGGAAGCGTTGACTTCATCTTTGCGCTCCGCCTGCCAGAACTGATACACCCACCCCACCCGCCTCACTTTCCAAGGCGTTGGTCGTGCGGCGAGGGGATATTTCCGGGCAGGTAGTCGAGGCCCAAGAATGACCAGCCATTTTGCCGCAAGAGGACGGCTACGGGCCGTTTGGCCGCTTTCAAATAAACCTCGTATTCACTATCGCGGCCACCCTTCGTAATAATTATTTTTTCAACAAAATCTCGCATGATCTCCCTTAACCTGCACCGGTTTTCGGGGTCGTTGGCCAGGTAGGTCTTAAACTGGTCAATGGCTTGATCAGCAGGCATTGTTGTCGCTGCTTCGGCCTGGGCCATTTGCAGCTCCTTGTCCAGCCGCGCCTCCTTGGACTCCAGCAACTTCAAATTCTGCACCAGCCGCTGACTGGGGTAATCATCATTCTCAATCAGCGACATGTACTTTTTTATCTGACGCTGGATGTCCTCCAGCTCACCCGTCAGCGCATCGATCTTGGATGGCCCGGTATTGCCAAACAATGCCAGGCCGAAGAACCGGGAATTGCCTATCAACGTCAAAAAGCTGTTCTCCAATCTTATGTAGTTGACCGCCTGCGCCGTTTTGCAGGGGGTCGTTTGGTGCAAATAGCCGCTGCACAGCAGGTAGTCATAGCTCTTGCCTTTGGAAATGGCCCGTTGGCGCACGTAGGTCGCACCGCACTTTCCGCACCGTACCAACGAGGTAAACAGGCTGGAATTTTGGCATTTGACCCTTACGGTCAGCTTCTTTCGTGCTTTAAGCTTGGCAACAGCCTTGTAAAACGTTTCGTCGTCGATAATGGCCGGGTAGAGTTTCAGCCCCGACGACCGCTGGTACCCCAGAACCGTCCGATCCGTGAGCAGTCGGTGCAAATAAAATGAATTCCACGCCGATTTCTGCTTGATGTAAGTATCGCGGCCCGTAATCGTCGGAGTCGTTTGAAGCGCGTGCTCGATGCGGGTCAATCCCATGCCGGAGATGCACATGTCGAATATGCGCTTGATGACCTTGACCTTCGCCTGGTTGATCACCGGCTTGCCCCGGTTCCTGTCCCAGTCCAACCAACTAGGCAGTCTGCCTGGAACCGGGATTCCTGATTCCATAAGCTTCCGCCTTGCGGCCATGGCTTCGCGCACGCGCATTGATTTTTTCTCATTCTCGCTATTGGCCAAAAATGATTGAAAGAAGTTGGGGAATAGGATGGTGGGATCGTCGAAATTGTTTTTGTTTACAGTGATGCCCGTTTTGAGAAAAACGACCTCCACATCACGCCCAACAACCTCTCGCAGCGCGTTCAGGCTATCCAACGGGCGTTCACGACTGAACCTGTCATTGTCCTCAATCAAAATGGTATCGCCCGGTCCAACGACCCGGAGCAGCGCGGCCAGGGCACCTTCGGTGCGATTTTTGCCGCGCCAGCCGCTAATACCCCGGTCGGTGTATTGCTGTTCCTCCAGAACCCGGCCATTACGGCGGCACCAAGCTTTTGCCAATTCGATCTGCCGACGTTCGGAATCACCTGCCGACTGTGGCTCGCTGCTCCACCGCGCATACGAAAAAACGCGGCCCTTTTGGGTTTTGTTTGTAGTCATCATCGTCTATAAGAACTGGATTCGTTTATTGTTGTGACTACAAATACGTTGCCGACTGTCTTGTTAAAACCCGGCGAGGCCGACCGCATCGTGGCCGGCCATCCGTGGATCTATCACACCGAAATTCTCCGGCTCACCGCGCCGGTTGCCGACGGCGAACTCGTTCAGGTCAAAGACCATCGCCAGCGGTTCCTCGGCGTTGGTTTTTTTAATTCAAAATCAAAAATCCATGTCCGTGTGCTGTCGCCCGATCGGGTCGAGGTGAATGAAAAGTTTTTTGAAGAACGCATTCGCGCCGCGCTCGCCGTCCGGCAAAAGCACCTGCCCGATGCGACCTCGTTCCGCGTGGTCAACGCCGAGAGCGATTTTCTCAGCGGCCTCATTGTGGACAAATACGAGGACGTGCTGGTGGTGCAGATTTCGTCACTCGGCATGGACCAGCGCAAAGGCCAAATCGTCGCCGCGCTGCAAAACATTTTCTCGCCGCGCGCCATCCTTGAACGCGGCGACATGGCGACGCGCAAGTTTGAAGGCTTGGGCGAAGCCGAAGGCGTTTTATTTAGTGGGGCAGGCTTCCAGCCTGACCAGACAGGCAAGATGCCTGTCCCACTAGTTTCAGTGAACTTGAACGGACTGAAATTTGAGACCGACCTGATCGGCGGGCACAAAACCGGGATGTATTTGGATCAGCAGGTGAATTATCAGGCCGTGGCGCAATTTGCAGGAGGCGCGCCCGTCCTCCGTAGCGGCACTACTGCGGAGGGTGGACAGGTTTTGGACTGCTTCAGTTTTCTCGGCGGGTTTGGTTTGCACGCGGCGCGCGCAGGCGCGGCGCATGTCCATATGCTCGACCAAAGCGCGGATGCCATCGCTGCGGCCACCCGCAACGCCGCCGCCAACGGCCTGGCAGAAAAATGTTCGTTTGAGGTCGTGAACGTTTTCGACTGGCTCAAAGCCAACACCGCCGTCAAACCGCACGAGAAAGTCGTTCCCAAATTCGATCTAATCGTTCTCGATCCACCGTCGTTCACACGCAATCGCGCCTCGGTGCCGGATGCGCTGCGCGGTTACAAGGAAATACATCTGCGCGCGCTCAAACTGCTCAAGCCCGGCGGCACGCTGGCGACGTTCTGCTGTTCGCACCACGTGGACACCGTGACGTTCCTGGATGTGATTCTCTCCGCTGCCTACGACACGCGCCACGTGTTGCGCCGGGTCGCGACCTACGCCCAAAGCCCGGACCATCCGGTCATCCCGATGATTCCGGAGACGGAATACTTGAAGGGCTTTGCGTTTGAAGTGGTGAGGTGATCGTAGGAGACGACGTAAGGAGTCTCACTTAAGGATGCAAAATTTATTAGAGCCTCCTCACGTCGGCTCCTACTTCTCATTGCTGCACGCCGACGCGATAGAAGAACGGACCATTACCGACTGCGTTGGTATCGTTATAACTCGTCGTGCCCGTTTGGCCGACGATGTTGCTTTGAATGGTTGAGAACACCGGTTGCGCTCCCAGATTGGTGCTGCTTTGCAGGAAATAGGTTCGATTGCTCACGCTTTCCCAGCTTACGACCAGGCCCGCCGGATTGTTCGTGGGCGCGGGAGGCAACATTGCCAAAACGGACAGAACGTTGGTAGGATTCAAGCCAGCGATCCAATCTTGGTAAACGTTCATTCCGGTGCCGTCGTAATCCGCGAAGTCCGCCGAACCATCGGTGGGCAGACCGTATTGTTGGAGCCAAGCATAGGAAATGATTGAAGTGGGTGTTTGATATTCATAAGCGCCAATGTCCACCGTGCCGCCAACAATGCGCGGGTTGCCGTCCAAGTCAGTGGTGCTGGTAACGTAAGCATTGTTGCCCGCGTTAATGCAAGGTGAGTTGGATTGGAGATGAAAATCGCTGCCATTAAAATTAACAAAAATAGGTTCGTTGGTAATGTTGCCAATGCCGTTCGTTGGAAGCGGCGTGGTGCAGCAGTAATTCATCAGCACATTACTGGGAAAATAAAAATTAAAACTGCCGAACGCTATATTGTCATAGACAACGCAATTCATCAAACTGCCGCCATACACGCCGCCGCCTTCGCCCAGAGTTGTCGCGGTATTGAGGACAATCGTGCAATTAGTCGCGCTGCAATTGTACGCACCGCCGCCGTCGCCTCTGGCAGTATTTCCGAAAATCAATGAGTTATTTGCAACACACGCGTATAGGCCGCCGCCTACCGACGCTCCATTTCTGCTGATTTGGCATTCGGCCAACGTGCTGTAATACGCGCCACCGCCATCGGGCGCAGAATTTCCTGTAATCAAACAATTGCTTGAAACTCCATAGGCCGTGCCGCCGCCGCCAAAGCCTTTAGCCACGACCCCGTTGCTAACGATGATGCTGTTGTCCACATTTGCCAAATAAGTTCCGCCGCCATCAAGCGAGGCTGTGTTATTGGAGATGACGCAGTTGTTGAGCGTGCCCTGATAAGCGGCGCCTCCATAGTGAGAAGCATAGCTGTGGGTCAACACGCAATTGGAAATGACGGCGCTGGTGGATTCGCACCAGACTGCCGCGCCACTTAATTCTGTCACCGTGTTTGTGCCGGAATTGCTGGTTGCTCCGTTCGTCAAAGTAAATCCGATCAGCGCCGCGCCATTGGTCAAATACACGCAGCGATAGCCGGAGGAAGGATAACCGCCGGTGCCGGGCAGTCCGGCGATGACGGTTGAAGCCGGGCCGTTGATGCTTTGCACCGTGACCGCTTTGTTGATGACCACGCGATTGGTCAACACGTATCCGTTCACTGTTCGCCCGCCGATTTGATAAATGCCGTTGCTGACGATGATGGAATCTCCCGCGCTCGCCGCATCAATCGCATCCTGAATGTTGGTCGCAGCGAT